>Ga0065711_1037480_pt1 | contig 19792 bp, 19 predicted proteins | sample Hoacrofraction12_FD_59098 | JGI IMG/M metagenome (GOLD analysis project Ga0065711, IMG submission 59098) | Hoatzin crop microbial communities from Cojedes, Venezuela - Epithelial fraction 12 v2 (version 2) | ecosystem: Host-associated > Birds > Digestive system > Esophagus > Crop | place... | reverse complement strand
GAATACCGGGCTCTGTTTGGCCAGGTGGGGTCAGCCCCCACCCCCCGGCTGTGCCCCTTCCTGGATTCCGGTGAAAATTAACCCTGTTCTGGCCAAACCCAGGACAGAGGGGCAAAAAATTTTCTCTTTTGGCTACTCCAAGCTAACAGTCTTAGTTCTATAGTGAAGTTTTAGCAATTGTCACACACTGTTTGTCTCAGCACTATTAATTTTTAAATCAAAGTGAGATAAAGAGCTCAGCAGAGATCTCTGTTGTTCTACGTCTGCGTTTCATCAGGATCAGAAGCCGACTCCCTTTCTGGGCTGGGGACAGCATCCCTGATTTAAGACCAGGCTGCAGGACCCCCAGGGAAACCTGGAGGGAGATGGGTGCTGGTGCTCCCACGGCAAGCAGGTCTGCGTGGGCTACCGAGCCCCTTACAGTGAGAACCCAAGATGATGCCTCTAATACACACCGCAAATGTTCAGTGAGCTTTCTTTGTTGGCAGACTTTCCTTCTTCTTTTTGGCAAGCTGTTCTGCTCTCTGCAGTAATACCATGGCTTTGATCTGAAAGCCCGGGGGACTGAGAGCTGGGAGCACTGGAAGGGTTCAGGCAGCCTTAACATCAAAACCCCCTCCCCTCTCAGAGCACCTTCAGCACTGGTCCTGAGTGGGATTTACTGGGTTGCCTTGCCAACATGCACAGCTGTAGGGAACGAAGGGGGTGAAGAGGGACATGGTCTTGCTGGAGGTCACACTTGTTTTGGCAGTAGTCTGTGCAATCCTCCATGGGTGTTTTTGGACACAGAGGTTCACAAAGGATTTTAGTCAAGTGCTGATTTGCAATCAGTTTTAAAAAGTAATTGTAGCAGTGTCTACAAAGTAAATCAAGTAGCTTCAGTACACTGGAAGTAGAAGGCTGGGGAGCTGGGACAGGAGCTCTGATTTTGTACGTGCTGATGACCAAGGAATCAGAGACCGCGTAGCTACATTTTATCACCTCAGCATAAATGCCCATGGGAAGCGATATAATAGTTGCTGTTTGGAAGACAGGCAGGTGAGGATGCTGTTGAAAAGTAGCATCCCTTATTTGGACAATCCCAACCTGAGCAAAACCCCAAGCTGGAAATCCTTATATTAATATTTATTTAATATTTATTTATTATAATATATAAACTTAGTTTACTTGTGATAATTCACATGCTCTTCCATACTAAGAATCTTAAGAATTTCTAACAATTTGTTTCTTTGTAGAAAAAAATGTTTTCTAAGCACACTAGGAGCAGGAGTACAGTAATAGGTGTTTATTGGCCTTTGGTGGACTGTGTTGTGGTAAAAACAGTCCTGCTCAATACCTCAGGAACTGATGATGTAATCATATTTATGGATAATACAAAGGGCTATCTTCTTTGTTTCATTGTTCTCCTGCTCTGAAGTTAGGAAAAGACACAGAGAACCAGAGGAATACAAATTAGATCTGTTTCCAACTCTGTGGCCTTGCTACACTTCATAAGTAGGCAAAGCAGAAATGTCACCCACTCGTCACAGAAAAGGGAAGGCAGTGTATCGCTTAATGGCTAATTGAGTAATCAATGTGCTTCATTGCCTTAAAAGACTATAACGCTTAGGAGAACTAGGGAAAATTAGGGCGAGAGGAAGCCTTGCAGCACCTGGAGGTTAAGGGAACTCAGCCTTCTGTAGGATTAGGCACAAGATGGTACAGAAGGTAAAGGAGGATTTTGCCTCTCATCCTTTACCCATCTACCAGAGTGCTGCTTTAATCTTGTTTTTCTTATTTTTAAATTACTAGGATATGATTTTAAAGGCTCCTAATCTCCTCTGCTGCAATTTTCTGCAAATATGAATGATAGTATATATTTGCTAATTATCATCGTCTGCAACAATCATTTCAAAAAGTAATTACTCGTATGCATCCACAATTAAATTCAGTTTCAAAAGTTGTAGGCTGCTGATATTATATGAATAGGACAGCAAGAAATAATAGAAGCCCTTCAGTCTATTTTTTCCCAGTTCTACTTGTGGGCAATCTTGCCCAGAACCAATGGACACCCTGCTGATTCCTTGACGACAAGGAGTTGTAAGCAACAAGGAGAAGACAAAAGTGTCATCTGAGTTGTATCTCTTCTTCGTAAGAGTGGTAGAGTGGCTTAGACCATCTGTCAGAGGGCAGTAATAACTACTAGGTTGAAAACAAACAAGGGACCATGTAAAACAGACAAGAGAATAAGCTCTCTGCAGAAGAACGATGGGTTAAAAAATATTTTACGTCAATGTTGCACAGACCATATTCAGCCAGAAGAAACAGAGAAATTAGGCCTATGCACTGCAGCTAAATTATATTTATTTTTATAATAATCTGTGATAAACACAGATTTAAATAAATATCAAATATTGGCAACACACAAAGCAATTGGATTTCTTCTTGAGAAGAGGCCATGTTCTGGGCTTTTGCCTAATGGAGGATGCTGGGCAGAGACTGTAGGCCACCCCTGCATGGTGGAATGTCATTAAATGACAAATTCTAAAAATCACAGACCTTCTAATGACTGCAAAAATCTTTATTCCATGGCTGTAGTTGCATATGCAGTTTTCCATCACTGCAGGCACATAATTAGCAGTACAGTTGTGTATGTCTTTTGTTTCTTTTTCCTAAAGATAGCTCACTCTAGCCTGAGGCTAAGTTTTTTGAAACAGTAAAATCACTTGCCATTGAACAAATGTATTTTTAAGCCGTGTTTAAGCTGTATAGCAACAAGCAAAGAAGAATATGATGTAAATACTAATATACTAAGTGCAAAATATTAAAAAAGCACATATATACCTTAGCATATCACAAATTTCTTTTGGGTTTGTTTGTTTCTGTATTTCTTAAGTACCTCAGGTGTCCCATTCTCCAGAAAATTACATCCAGCCACTGAATTCTTTGTAATGTTTAGAAGCGAAGCACAGGGATGTGAGATGAAAGGGAGGTGTTCAGATAGCGAGGTGGTAAGAGCACTGTAAATACTCGGACAGATTTCTTGCACGTTAATGAAAGTTTTGTTGAACAGCTACCAAGTTACTCCTGCCACTGGTGTTGAGTATCGGCACCGCGGCGAGGTCGTAGCGAATGCATGTGGATTGTACATTAAGGACAGCACTTCTGCCTACCTGCATCCAGATGTGGCCATAACTCTGCTGCTGCTTTCAGCCCTGGCCTCTTCATGATGTGAGAGCTGCTGGCCGGGAACCTCAAGCAAGCGAGCACATTTATTCTTCGGAGCTCAGCCTCTCATTTGCTCCCCTTTTGCCGGCTGCAACAAGCCTGACGCCCCATCTGCTCATCTCACAGGACGGCCCCGAGGCATCTAGGCCAACGTCAGTGGTCACTACAGGGCCTGGTCCTACCGCATTCGCCCTTGGGAGCAGCCTTGTACGTTTTTCTTACAAATACTTTTATTCCTAGAGGGTAAACTTCCATCATTTGCCTTGGACTGAAAAGCAAAACTGGAGCATAGCCTAAGATAGGTGTTTCAGTCTTCAGCAGATGCAGAGATTTCTCAGGTTAGGCTGGAGAAATTCTTTGATCCTTTAAATAATTAAAATGGTCTGGCATGCAAATGTCAAAATGGAAGAAATTTACCAGAAAATGGAGGAGAAATGACCAGATCTTCCTATTATCACTTGCTGTACATCTCAAAAGACAGCTGATTCCCGGCTCGGTATGGGTTCCAGCATTCAGTGATTTATTGGGTAATTCAGCATTTGCCAGTATGTCTTGTGCTAATTAAATGCATCGCACTCTATTCAGAAATGTCACAATTGATTTGTCTTCTGCAAGCACTGACTTTATTTCAATCTTCTAAAAAAGATTTTATGAGCCCCAGATAACTTATCCTGGCACATTCATCTCCCAGGGCAGTTTCTGCATCTGAGGGCAGTATGGGAAGAAACCAACAGTGAACATCCAATACAAATGTCTTCTTTGGACAGCTTATTTGTCTGATATGTGCTGGATATCCAGGAGTGGGCAGCCTATATGGTGAAATTACAAGCTGCTCGATTAATGTATAAAAACAGTCGAACATGACAGAAGTTAATATACAATATTGGCAGATTTTATTGGTTGATAGACTGAGCCAGAGCTATGCAGATTGAGAAGGCTGTAATCTGTAACAAGGTGTTTATTTACAAGTGGTTTTGTGACTGAATTCAGCTATTAACTAAATTGCATCAAGAGGAAATGAGCATGAAATAGCTCACTCTAAATATAAGATGCCAAAGCATGCTTAGTATAATATTCAGAGTCTGAGGACTATTCTGTCATTTTAATTCAGTGCTTTTCCCCCACAGGTTATGCATAACTGAATGCTGAGGGTGAACTGCAGCATTTTGCTACTCAGTCATGGAGAATACTGTTACAGTGTACATTAGAAAACTGCTTTGTTCTGAGAAAGTACAATTCATGACACAAAATTGTGGTTGAAGCTTGAAAATCTGTGATGCAAGACAAAAAAGAGTACTTTGCATGTGACACGGGAAGAAAATAATTACCTGTTTTAAGGCAGGGAATTTTTATTCAGAGAGGCAGCAGGAGGGTCAATTACACAAATATTTTCCGTATTTTACTAGAAAACAATAATTTTCTATTACTATTACTTCTGTTCCAGACCCTTTACTGCTTAGACCCTTCTGCGACAGAAATTGTTGCAGAGAGGAAACTCGCTGCCTTGATGAGAAACTTTCCGGAATAGGCTCAAATCAGTGAAGCACAGTTTGGATCTGCCATTTGTCACATTAGCAACTGAATGTTGCATTTGTAGCACTTTGCTGTGTACAGCAGAGGGAGGACCCTGTGTCTATTTTTGCTGCACAGGCTTCTGCTGCTGGGCCCCAACCAAGGCTACCTCCTATAAGTGGCTGTCTGAGATACTGCAGCAATGATGACATTTAACTGGAAGACAGTGATTCACACAGTTTACTCCCTTGTGTCAGACGAGGACTCTTTATATGCTTTCTGAAGAAAAGCCATCGCAGTGGCCATGAACGTAGTCATTAGGCCATGGCTGTTCATCTTGCCAAAACATGGACGAGTGTTGAGTGGAAATGGACTGTCAGTTCAAGGTTCCTGTCCATTTGTAAGTCTGTTTTCTCTCCTCTTTACTGGTTTGTATGGGAAAGTGAGGAAACACGGTGCATGAACAGGAGTAGGAAGGGAAGTCTTGAGTCCTTTATTCTGAAGCTCCAGACAGTTGTATTGTACACTTGTCATAAATTCCTCAAACTCAGAGGCTGAAACTACCTCTTATGTAAGGCTGTTCCAGAATCTCATCGACGATTAGAAATGTTTTTTCTGCTAATTTCCATCTTAAAAAGTATATTTATTTGTTCTGTGCTTATTTGATTCTTTTGTTTAAATAGGCCTTCTATTTTCTGATTACATACATTCTTTATGCATTTATAGAGCACAATCACCTGCTCTCCCATTTTCCCCTCAATCAGTCTGCTAAGCTGTACCAACCAAATGTTTTAATCTCCTTTCCTCTGGTCCTCCTCGCTCCCTGCACAAATTTTAATTTTAATTTATCTTTCTAGCACACAGACAGCCAGAGCTATTTCCAACAATCTACACTGTACAACAACTTTTATACTTTCCTCTTCTGAAAATGCTTCATATGCTACATTATTATCAAATTTGAGATTTTCATAATTGCATTATAATCATTGCTTAGAGCCACTCTGTCATTAACACACCCCAGTTTTCTTCTCCTTTTTCATTTCAAACCAATGAATTCCCAGTTTACCAGGAAAGATTGTGTTACTCTTCCTTAAGTGCAATTACATTTTACCCAATTTTCTATTACCTAGTCTATTTTAGTCCTCTAGTCGCCCAGTTCTTTGTGATATTCTGATCTGTTTCTCTACACTATTTTCTGGTGCAACTGTGGTGTCGCTTTTTAGGATGATGTCATACATAGTGAGAAAAGCTACAAGCTAGGAACATTGCCTGCTTACTAACATTAAGCCATTTGTTAGCAGAGAAAGCAAGTTCTACCCAGGGATTCCTTTTTCTATATTCAGAATACATTTTGTACAAAACCCACCAATATGCCATTTGTATGAAAGAGGGGAAAACTGCATACCAGAAGACATCTTTGCTGCAACCATATTTTAGTATTGCTTTATTTTTCCATGTTGCTGATAAAGAAGGGTGCCACGTAAGTAACTGTCCATTTACTTCTAAAAGGGGCATTTGTTTCTCTCATAAAGAGTAAACATTTGTCTCCAGAAGTATCTTGGGATATCTTTACTGCTAAAAGCTGAGGTTGCTCACATAAAGGCAATATTCTCAAAACCACAGTTTTTCATAACTGACTGTTGGAAAGCAAGAATTAGTAGTCTGGCAAAGCCTTAAAAGCTGGTGTTTTAGAGAACTGAGATGAAGGAACAAATTCGGTTGATGAAGAATCAAATTCGGTTAACAAAGAGAATCACATCACATATGGAAACTAGCTGATTAGTAGAGCCACGGAACATGCTTCTAATTCATCAGGAAAACTGCCTGTCAGTTATGGGGTTATGTTGATCCAGAAAGTTCAAATCTGGCACAGTATCTGTTCTGATAAGTTTTCCTTTCAGCTCTTTCAAGTTACCAGTTTTAGGTCACAGAGGGAATTAATGCTCCAGGGTAACCTCCAGAGCACTCACTGCTCTTGTGCCAACCCGGGAAATCATGGACTATTCCTGCTTCCACTACTGTACATTTCAACACAAATTTTTACCACCAGAGATCATGTTTTCAGAAGGGGCCTCCAAATTTGCGAACTGAGTTTAATGTCCCATCTGTTGTGTTTGGTAAGTCTTCTGCTTTCACAAACTGGTTAATAGCAAAGGTGTGGTGGAGTGAGATGGCTGAGGGTTCATACCCCTCACCTGCTGGATACACAGAAGTGAAGGTCATGTTTAAATGTGACCTCTCTGCCTGGCTACCTGGAGACAGTGACAACAGTGTCACTTCCTGGTCTTCCCTATGGCACAGGTCAGCGGTCCCAGGGGGAGGGACTGCTGGCGTCTGTCAGTCTCTGAAGAAAGAACATCCTCGTACACCCTACTGTATGAGGCTTCCCTAATTGCTTTTAAACTTAACTTCTTGCTTGAGCCATTACATTGCATATAGGGAGGAAAAATGGGCCTTATTCCAATTAAATGTTCTAATTAGAAATTAGCGTAAAAATGTAGAGTTAATGCCTGGAAGACAAAAGCAATGAATCTCGATTTCGCTGAGCACCTTCTGAAGGGACAGTTGCTAACGTAGCTGTTTTTTCTTCTATGAAGGCAAAGCTGATGCACTTCTGTACAAATATTTCCCATTCTCTTCCCTGCGAATACATTCCCATTGTTGTCATTGGCAAAACTGCCATTGATCACACACATGGCATGATCAATGCTGCCTGTACCTGGATGTTTGTCTTTCTTCGTAGGAGATATTTGACTGAGTTTCTGTTTATCAGCACACTTGTTCTGCCTACTTGAAGGGCTTCCCTTCATGGCACTGTCATAAATGAGGATGATCATTTAGCAGAGATGAGCAAAACCTTGTCTCTGAATCCTTCCAGGTGGTAAGTCTAGAGAAAGAGACAGCTAGACAGGTGATAGTGTGCATATCACCTGGTATTTAGATCAAAACCTGTGTGGAAAGATCATGGTAGGGAGCAAAGCCTAGCTGCTGCCTTGCAGGGCACGTGTATCAAAGGGAAGCCTTTTCTTAGACCCCTAGGATACATATGCACCACAGAGGAGCTCTATATTCGAGCACTCATACACATACACAGCACTGCTAGCTCAAGTCCTGGGAGAAGTCTGTCCTTCTTTCCTGGCTATGGGATTTCTCTCTGCTGGCTTGGAGAGGTTGTAACATGCCATTGTGGGCAGTGCAGATATGCTTCTCTTCTCTTCCTTCGCACATCGTTTACCCTTCTCAGTCAGGAAACAAATGAACTACGGTTTCTGCTTTTCTGCATCTTCTTTTTGTATTCCCTCTCTCTTTGCCTTGTCCCATCAGCTCCTGTCCTGAGTGCAGTTCCCCAGGGCAGGCTGCAGTGTGCCGTCCTGAGCACATTTCTCTCCAAGAGCATGAATTTTCCCTGGATGAGAGACAAACACTGAAGGCAGAGAAGGATTCTCTGTAGGACTACGCAGGACTGTTCTGCCCTTATTTTTATTTGGACCTCTGTCAAACAAAAGCAAGCATTTGCTGTCTGAGCTGGGTCCTCTCGCTATGGCAACAAATGAAGAGTTTAAAGAGCTGGAGCACCTGGAAGGGAAAACAAGCTATGGAGAAATCACGTGCTCAGGACAGCGACGCTGAGCCCACACTTAACAGCTCCTTGATGCCTCCAGCTCAGAGGAGCCATTGCAGGATCCCACGTGGCGCGGTGCTCTCCCAGCCTCCCTGCCTCCCACCCACGCAGCCCTGGTGCCCGTGCCAGGCAGCCTCCACGCCAGCTGAGCCAATACGCTCGCCATCCGGCAGAGGAGCCCCTTTGCCCTGGCCACCACCAAGTTCCTCCATGCTCCTGATCTTCTCCAGGGTTTCTGAGGAGAAAAGCAAAAGAGGCTTCTCCTCTCAGTTGTTCTTGGAAGGCAGGCGCTCGTCCCACGGAAGCAAGAAGACTATGTTTCTTTCATTTGCAATTGAGATACAGTTCTTAAGCACCACATTTTAATGCAGAAGTAAAATAAACAATAAATCAACAAAAGCATAGTTTGTTAGTTGAGAGAAAGCTGCTAAATTCTGCCTTTGCTGCTCGCTTTCTGGAATATGACAGAATCCAGTCAGTCTCTGGGTGCCAAGGATTCAAATAAAAAATATATACATAAAAACAGACAGTTACTTCTAGCAGAAAGCCAGGATTCGTGCATGATAGACTCTAGAATAGATATTACTCAGTAGCTGCATCTGCTGAAAGTCTGGATCTTTCCCTGGAATCTGTCATCTTACCTTCAAGCCACAAGCTGAATTGAAGGGTTTCTCAGGGACCACAAGCTCCTGTCTGCTGTGCGGGTAAAGGTGACCACAAGTGCTCAGGACAGCTGAGACAGCTGTGTGCAACTAAAACACTGAAAAAATATCAGTCATATCGCCAGAAAACTGCCAGCAATAGAATAATTTGTGCTTCTGGCATATGGCGACCTGCTTCACAGAGTTTATTTAAATTGGCTGTACACATCCAAATGTGCTGCACTTGGCCGCGTCCTGCTTCCTGATCAGTTTGCAGTACAAGAAATTACATGCGGAAAACTGCAAGCATGTGGCTTGTCCTAGGCAAGAGCCAGGGTTGTTGGAAGTGGCCTCAAAAGGCATTGAGGAACCTTGCTGTTTCCCTGAACCCTACACGTGTTTCCCCATTCAGTTTTTCCTGTCTGTCATTTCTTTGCTGGTGGAAATGCTCCATACCAAATTTCTGCACCTGTTACTCTCATAAAACACCAGAAATTCCTGCCCTTGGTGTGAGTGTGACTATTCAAAGTGACTGGAGTCTGCAGAGACCCAGCCCTGGTTGAGAAGACTCCCACTGTAATTGACAGATGAGATGATTACCACCAGAAGCACTACCCCAAGGAAGGAAAAAAAGCACCTAAGTGCTGACGACATCCTGCAGTCAAGCAGCAACTGAGTCACAGAATATCAGTCTTACTTGTTAATTGCTGTGATTTGGTTCTGAGACAGCTGGAGGTCAGCAAGAAAGCAATATGTTTTGTTCAGTGGAAAATAAAAGTGCTTCTGGGGTGTAATCCAGAAAATTCTTTTGAGTACCCACCTGGGCAAGGTCAGCCCCTAAGCTATATCATTTTACTTGGAAAAGAGCTTTGGAAGGATGCTGTGACACATGTGAAAAAATCCCTGTTTAGGGTTGCCTGTGACTGAAGTTTGAATGAGAATTAACTCTTGCAGTCTGGATAGCAGAAAGTGGAAAATGCATTGGCAAGGGAGACATTTGTTTCTTTCTGACTTATGATGCCGACCCTGGCAAGGAGTATGACGACAAGCAGGAAGGACAGAAGAGATGGTCAGGTGATGCCTAGAAATAAAAACAAAATTCTTTTTGAAGGAAGTATAGAGAAATGAGTCAAACAGGGAATTAAGAGGAAGATTCCGAAAACAGATCACACACAAACAAACAAACAAACAAAAAGCCACTGACACTTAAGAAGGAAGAGGGGAAAAACAAAAAAGGGGTGCAAAGGACCTAGAAATTTACTGTGGTCCAAGAGAAGAAAATAACTGGGCTTTCAGTAGAAACTAATCGCTCAAACCACCCATAGGTAAAAGCGGTCGCAAGACAGGTCTGTATATCTTGCCACATCCTCAGCTGCCTTCAGGGAATCAGTACATGTCAACAGAAACAACACCAGTGGAGTTCCTGGCCCAAAGATTTCAAATGGGTCTGATTAGCTGGCTGTCGATAGCAGATGTGTAACTGAAGTAAAATCCTTTCTAAAGGGAACCTGCGAGTGTATCATCACAACCAAATTACAACGAAACCCAAAAGGCAGAGGAATCATCCACCTTGACTCAGTGATGTTTGAGAGATACAACTAAGACCTGGAGTCCTGTTTTTCAAATTGGGAAGAAAAATATTTGGACCCAGAACCTGGGAAACCTCATAGCTTTTAGTGTGAGCAACACTTGCATGAAGCTGGGCCAGCTGATCATATCCCACTTGCATGGTGGGAATACAGTGACAAATAGTCACGTCAGCAAAGTCCCCTGTTTCTGGTATCACACTGCTGTCACTAAGCATGCTCAATTGCCTTTCAGCAATTAAACTGCAACTTTACATTTGAAATGCCTTGTTAGAAGGAAATGAAGATGGCATGCGGGACGTCAACCAACATATCCAGCAAAGGAAGCCTGCTGCTTTCATCGGAGAGCAAATGGTGAAATATAACAAAAAGCAAGAAAGCTGCAGCAAGCAAGGTGAGGCTTGATCATGCACACTGATTTTGGGGACACTTAAAAACAAATCTGGCCACCATGGCAAACTCCTATAATCTGCCAAAGCAGAGTCATTAAATGCAACTTCAGCGCCATTCTTTGCTGCCTAGAATGACCCTTGTGAAGATGGCTACTCCAGTTTGAGTTTCCAGAGCACAGCAGCATCAAATTCACTTCACCTTATATTGCTCAGTCAGTATTCCTCATAGTGTTAGCAATGATTACTTTTCCTCAATACAGAAAGTCTAACAAAAGTCTGCTAACGACAATGGCAAGGGAGAAATAATTTCTTCTCTCATTGCTAGTCCACTCCTCTTGGACAGCAGATGGACCTACATGTCTGTGAGAACATGGCTTAGCAGGCAGATTGCGTCACATAGGAACTCCATGCAGTCAGCTCTGCATAGAGGGATGGTCCCTTACAGGACTCTGAATAGTCTAGCAACAATTTCACTGAACCAAAGCACCAAGCAAATGAAATCAAATGTTGGAAATAGTTGTTCTTTCCTATTTTGTCATCCTTTTACTTTGCATGTTATGAAGTCCTTTCTGCTCTTTTAAACAGTCTTACTTTGGAGTATTTGCAATAGTTTCAGACCAGATGGAGTCACTCATTGACAGGCAATACTGTATAACAAGTGTCCAATAATTAATAATTAACTTGGCATTTCATAATGTGTTATAAAAATCATCATACACTAATTTACTGCAATTATGAATCCAACAGGCAATTCCAGATGTCTGCTATAGCTTGGCATCAGCTCATGTTCTTAATGTACTTTTGGTACAGCATTTTCATTTTAAAAAAGAGCTCTAGCCAAAGTTTACAACCAAAAGATACAGAAAAAATCACCAGTTCTCTTGCCCACACTCAAATATATTACAGCTTTTCTGTGTCAGTAGAGAGTGCAGATCTTCTCTTGTGAAAGGTGATGGAAGTTTTGTGCCTTTCTGACGGAAACCTTGTCACCACTTCTAGAGCCATCAAAATTTCGCTGTGCAACAGCAGTAGGCTCAAGTTTTACTGTCTTTAAGGTAAATCAGGATTTCTGGTCCATGGCCTAAAAATAAAAGCCTCCTAAGGAATATTACTACTCAGTACAAACCTTCTGGCTACATGGCACAGAATGTCCAAATGTGGGCTTTTTTCAGCATATTTGGTGAGACCTTGGCCTCCCAGCAGAAGCTCTTACGAAATGAGCAATAAGAAATCTGTTCATACAACTACGATGTGACTCTCATGTGGTTTTAGTATGGCTATTTCGTAATCAGCCATGAACCCACATGAGCACCAGGTTCATGACCCCTCTTGAGCCTGGAAGGAGGACCAGAGCTTAATTACAAAGATTGTCAGCACATTTCTGCAAGTAAAGTGGCCAGGGCCTCCTTCCCTTAACTCCAGTTTATCACAGAAGCATAGCTAAGGGAGTTTCTGAGACACGGGGGAGTTTCAAATGCTTCTGGCCACAGTTCCCACATTATGGCACAACGCAGCAGTACTGGGTTTAATCCCATGTGTGATCTTTTCAAAATGATTTTGCATCAGGTTCATTCAGTGCTCAGGACAAGTATTCAGAGAAACCAAACTTCTTATTCATCTACAGATGCATGCCATTTTCACTAACCTAGGGTAACTTCATCTCAGCTTATGATCTAACAGTACCAATCAGTACAAGAAAGTATCTGAGAATTTTTCAGACATGAAAGAAGGCAATATATAAAAATATGCCTACAGTTTTCCATGACAGATATGAGTGTGCACACTAACTAGATATAGTTAACTACACAGTTAATGAAGAAAATGCCTGTATGGGCATGCAGGTGCAGGGTCTAATTGCACAAGTCTCCAGAAGAGCTCTGACAGTACACGGCAGGTTTTGTTTAGGGCATCAGGACATGGGCTTTCACCTTTCTAGGGGGATCCTGCACATGTGTCTCTGCCATACCACCACTCCAGGCACAACAGGAGTGGTGAAGAATGACTGTCCAGGCCACATCTAATACACAGTTTTGCTCTTGAAATATCATGAGCCCTTTGCAATATTTAATGGTGCTTCTTAAAGCTTCATCTCTTCGAGTTAAATAATTTCATCTAAAAATGTTCGATGTTGGTTTGAAAAACAAAACAAGCCAGCACATGTCCCTCCCCAACATCTCTAGCCCTCAGGAGAGTTGCTGAGAAAATCCTATGAACACAATCCAGGTGCTCGCAAAGACAGAGAAGCTAAATGAGAGCTCAAGTGATGTGATGACTTCTCTCAAAATCCACCCTCCTGGGAAGGGCGGACCCCTTCCCCACACTGCTGGAGGAACCCTCCCCATGCCACTGGGGAGCGGGCAGCCCCTGGGCTGCACAGAAAAGCTCCAGGTGCAGAGCAAATCCATCGCTTACGACAGTAACTCTGTGGGCAGGAGCATCCATCGCAGCAGCTCCCCGGCTGCTCCCACCCCTGCTTTGATGCTTTTAGTAAAAGGAGCTCTCCGAGACAGAAATGTCTTACATTTTTTTTTCATGTCTTGTTTGTAGCCCTGGAAGAGCCTTTTCGAATAAGCCTGGTTTCGGTGTATCATGCCAGTTCAGACAAGCTCTGCAGACATTGGATTCCAGCTTTTTCTTAGCCTACAGGCAAATTAGAAATACATGCACATTTTAGGAGACTAGAAATCTCAGAGGGACGCCTAAAGGGAACTGGAACACTTTCACAGCTAAGTCACACCAAGGGATGTTACCTTTATTCAAATAACCTTTACATAAGTGATCATTTGTACTGCTTGTGAGATGTCAAAGCAGTCAAGACACTCAGCAAAATGTCAATTCTCCTGCTTTCAACAGACTTTGCTACAGACCCCAGCAGAATCCTCTGCCCCTGTGGGGACAGAGTTGTCATGCTGCAGGAGTCAGAAGTGAAGGTGGGGTAGTTAATATCCTGAGCAAGGCACCTACATTGATCTCCATTCTACTCCTGTTCATATTTCTCTCGGCGGGATTAGATGCAGAGCAGCCTCCCCGAAGACCACTTAGCAGGCAGTCTGTGATTTCAACCACTTCAGGGCTTCTCGATCGGGTTGTTACCGAAGACTAACAACCAACATTTCTCAAGCTGCTCTGCCCTTTTGCTTAAGGTTGCTTTGTGCCTGCTAACCAACTGATATCTCAATCATGGCAGATTAATGTCACTTTGCTATACCCTGAGAAAAAGGGAAACAAATGCGTGTTTCTTCTTTCATAAAGGCCACCATGCCAGAAGTGACCAAGATGAAGTTGCACTATCCGTTTGCCCATCTGCTCTGTACCCTGTCAGTCAGGTGCCTTATTTAAGGCATATGAATCTCCTCTTTAGCGAGGGAGATTCTATCCAGTGAAAGATGCTGGGTAATGCAGTTATGAACACCATCAAGCCTCTAAAAAGAGCAGTGAGTGATAAATAATTTACTTTTATCAGAATGACTGAATCTTATTACAAGTTCAGCAATTGCACACCCTTCTAGTCCACAATCATGCCAGAAAAGGGGAATAATTTTAATAGTGTTGTGGTTAGATATATTGAACTGCTGTACAAGCATTGAACTTGCCACTCTTTTACCTTTCGTCCTTTGAAAGGTGACAAGGCTGCTATTATAGTGGGGCTTGCAAAATGCAAAATGGAAACCATTTCAATTTGATTTTTGGAGAAGATTTTGTCATAAATCAATGACAAACTGTCCCTGGAGGATGTTTATATCCTCACCTTCTTTTCAACCCCACTACAAGGCTTATTGCATTTTATGTGATCAGAGATATGTGAAACTGCTCTGGTTGTCTCCCGTTTCCCTCCCCACTATTAGTGTCTATGTATATAAAAATATGTGTGGTCACAAAGCAAACTGGGTAAGGAGGCCTCCATTAGCCCCGCAGTCTGCTTCTGAAGCGACAGTTGAAAGGCCCACCATGACAAACTAAACAGAAAAAAAACTCTGCTAACACCTCAGGACTGCCAAAAGACCCAGGGAAAGTGAATGCACTCAAACTTCCACTCTGGGTTTTCATAGCCAAATGTGACAACAGCAACAAAGAAACCTCTCCCGTATCTTCTCTTCTTCAAAAAGCTGAAAAGGAATTTTTTTGGATGTTGATTCTCATGTTGATTCCAGGAAAGAAATAGCTTGAGAAAGCACATGCCTCCCATGAAATAACCAAAACTCCAAACTGCTTCTGGCTGTCTGTTCTGTTCCTGGCCTTCTGATCTATGCTAATTGCTAAACTTTGAGTACGCACTTGAAATTTTCTGTGGGCAATATGTGACTCTCCTCAAATAAAAATAGACGCCAGGAATTCTTTTCTAACTGAAATACAGAGAATGACATTTAATGTAAGTGTTTAATCATTATTAATTGCTTTGGTATTCATTGAAATTAAGATGGGTTCATTTGAATGTACAGCATCATTTCTGAGAATACTCTGAACGAGTGAATATGCCAGATCAGAGTAAAAAAGCATAGTGAAGCCTTCTAGGAATATTATTTAACCCATAGAGGTGCATGTTGGAGCTGGTTAAAAATTCCAATTATTTGTCATACCTTTAAGATACCTTTAAGAAATAACTCCATCTATTTTATCCTACAAACATTTTGTTGAAAATCTGAAGCCTAAAATATTTTTAAGCAAAATTATTAAAATCATTCATTTAAAAAATCCGCTTTTATTTTTTTAAATAAGTTGTTCCTAACAAATTTTGTGATAAAGCTATGTTTAATTTTTTGTTTAAAAAGTCAACTAAATAAAGAAAGCACCCAGCTCTAGACCAGGTAGACAGGCAGCAATTCATCAGGCAAATTGCACATCACCTGTCAGGGAATACAGTATCTCACAGCTTTGCCGAAAAGGCCACTACAGGGTTCGCTCTCATGAGCCCAGGGAAAACTGTTAGCAATCCTGCCAGCACAGAGACTCCAGAGTATGCTCAGAGCACAGTTTTTGGTTGTGACCCTTTCTCCATTAAAATCTGTCACTGCAACAAGTCAGGGTTCTCTCTAACCTCTTAACACAGAGGTCTGGTGCAAATTTATCCACTTTTCTATTTACACGTCCATGCACATAGATGCCATACAATTTAGTTTCAGAAGAAAATAATTTGAAATATTATTATTTCTTCCTCTTCTCTCATAACTGACCATTTCTTCCAATTTCCTACTCATTACACATACCATTTGCCATGTTTCAGCCATGAATCCCTTAGCTGAATGGGGTCAAACTTTGAATGGGGTCAAACTTTTGCTCGACAGCCAAATTTTGCTGTCGAGCCAGTTGATGCCATTGCAATTTTACTCAGTTTTCATTGCTGAGAACGGCATGGTCTGAGAACAGGCACCAAACAGAAAAGAGAAACAGAGCCTGGGCAAAAGGAAGGAATACAGTTGTTCTACTGGAAAAACTTGTCTTGATGATTGGGAAGAGCAATTAGTTTTCTTTTAAAGTTATGGTTCTGAGCAAAGCAGGGTTTTGTAAACTGCATGATTATAGCTGCAGGAATCTAGAGTAATAGATGCTAAGAAATCATGAATTAAAAATAAATGTTTCTGAGAGATAATATATCTGTTGACATGGCAACTTCTATTCCCATTTCAGAAGTTGAGCGCACAGCTGAAGCCATGCAGTGGTGAACATCTGGATATCTGTCCCTAGATTGTACCCACCCTGTCACGCCTCCTGCACACCAAATACGACACCACAGTGATGCATTTCTCTGTCATATTAATAAATGTATCTTAGCTCTCATGGTCTACATTTACAGTTGGGAAAGCTTAAACAGAAAGAGTAATCTGTGTTTTTACACATAAAAGTTGTCATTTTATCTTAATGCAACTAAAGAGGAGCTATGATACTTAATCACACATAAAGATTACTTAGAAGCAGGCAGAATGATTCAAATAGCAAAGTTTATGTATTCTTTTACAAAGTGTAGAAATGTTTCACTCTGCCAGCTTAGAGCAGCTGAAGGAAGAAGCATAATGACATTTTCAAGTAAGAAGAAATCTGGTTTATTTGTAGAAGCAAGGCAAAAGGCGATGGGAGATGTGAATCCTTTTTCTCAAATTAGAGAAAACATTTGAAAATACATGCCTTAAACTCTCTACTTTTACATTTGCTGGCGGAATTCCTGATAGAATTGGAGTCCTGCTACTACCCTCCAAAAGATCAATACTGGTGTTGGTAGGAAATTTTCTGGTAAAATAGCTTTACGTCACATATGTGTCAACTGCTCAAAACCAAACGTTTACAAACAATAGATGTGCTTCAGTAAGATGCCTATGCTGGGGGAAAAATGTAAAAAAAAAAGAAAAAATATCTTCAGAGCTAATATTTGCATTCTAACCTTTTTATCTCAGATGAGTGGCCAAAATATTGTGTTTTCAGTCATTTTGATGTAAGCAAGACCAGAACCAGAATTGCAGGGGAAGGATAGATTGTGCCCCCATTATTTTACATGCTGTGATTTATACTTTTAAACCTGAGACAGGGAATAATCTTCCTCTTTCATGCCCCCATTCACATAACATTTATGTCTGTCCTGAATGAGAACCCGTCTATCTGATTTTCTGATTTCTCCAGTTTGAAAACAGGTGGACATACTTGGGTTCTTCTCCATGTGGAACAGACAATCAAGAAAACTTTTCCAAGGAGGCTGCAAAACATTTCCTATTTGAACTTGTTTAATATTACTTGTGGCTGAAGAGCACTTTCAGAGTCTTAAAAAGGTGTTAAAAAATATCCTTTCTCAGCCAAGTGAAAAAAACTTGACAGCAAGATAGCTGCCTTCACAATTAAAAACATCAGCAAAACTGTAGCTGAAAGTGTTTCAAATTCAGTTCTATCAAATGTTAAACTGCAAAATATTTGAATCCAGCTTTAATAGCCAACAGCTTGCTATCTAACTGCGTACCTTCTGGCACGTTGATGCAGACACATAGCGAAAACAAGGCATTTTAACATATCTCATGCAATTTTTTCAAGTCACTAATGAAATTTAATTCTCTTTTACAAGTGGAACTTTCCACAGTGGTGATACCAGCAGTCATATGGTCTTCACAGACACTCACAATTTGAACAATTATTACTGAGGGAAAAATCGAAAATGCAATAGTAAACTAGCAAACATGTCTGAAGCATTTCAGTGCAGTTACACGTGACACTAAGAAACAAATTTCTAGGTGTTAAAGATGGAGGTGCAAGCTGGATAATTTAGGCACAGAAACTAAGGGATATTAAATTACGGCTCCGTTCAAAAGTCAGTGTTTATTACACAGAAAAATGAGCTGTGATGTGTACCATCATATTAAACATAGAGAAGGTAGAAAAATTCCCCAAATTCTTATCAGGTTTTCTCATTGTAAAACTAGCCCTTTTAAGGCTATATTGTTTTTTAATAAAATGTCCCCTGTACAGCAAATTTGTAATTGTTCATCAGGCTGCTGCCAGAGGCTCTGGGCTCTCAGAGAAAACCAATAGGGGAAGCAACCGGGGAGATATTTAAGAGGACAATAAAAAGAAGAAAGTAGAGGGCTGTGTGTTCATAAATGTAGAGAGAGATGCATAAAAATAAATAACATACATGGTTAAACTCAATATTTAGGACTGTAAAATCTTTACAGGCTTGGGCTGATAAAAACATGAACACCTGCAGGTAACTTCTAAGTGTCTAAACATGAACCTCTAATATTAGAGAAAGAAAAAAATAAGGTTGGAAACTTTTCGAATGGTTTTGTTTGTATTTTGCTGTGCTCCTGCCATCAAGGCTAAGGATCTAACTGAGGACGATGGAAAGGAGGTGGGAGAAGGAGGGAGGGTACAAAAAGTTGAAATGAGTAGCTCACTGTACACATGGACCCCAGATTTCCGGAGCCCTGATGAGTATCTAGCACTACATGCATTGCCATCTTGCAGGGGTCCACTGTCTCCCTGATATATTTAAGTACCCGCAGTAGAAAGTACTAGAGAAGTGCAGAGTGCTGTCACTGAAGCAGAGCAACAGAAAGCAATTAACAGATTGCAAGAGCATGAGCCTTATGGAGCAGAGAATTTTATCTCAACATTTCAACATCACAGTCACAAGTTTGGGTTGAATGACTGTGGGTCCTGTATAAATGCATCCCTTGATGTAAAACGAAGATGTGGATACTTTACCCTCTCCCTTAAAAAAGTGTTCCAGTGATTAATTACTCTTACTTGTTAAACCACAGAGTTGTTATTTCTAATCCAAGTTTGCCTAGCTCAGGTCCAGAGTTTTTACCTTTTCAGATGAAGAGCCATATACAAACAGCTACCTCTTCTTAATGTGTAAGGACCATATTTTTTAACCTTAGCCTTGGTAAACATTACTTGAAAACTAATGGACTAAGCTTTTTGAGTCTCTCACTTCGCTTGTTTTCCTTGACTCTTTCTTGTAACTCTTCCCAGAGCCCTTTTTGTGTTTTTCAGTACTCTTCGTGAAGACAAAAGGATGGGAAGGAATACTGAAATAAGACTTGAGTCACTGTCTCTATAGATTGGAGGTAATTCCATTTCCCTGCTTCTTTTTGACATTGGCAGACGTAAGCATGCAGGAATTACATTGCTATATTGTATATGCCATCAGATTAGGGACTCGGCTTCTTTTGGTTATCTGCTGTGATTCCGGTTATTTTCGGAATTACCGACTCACACCTTCACCTTTTCAATGACATGATACGATGACATGACTGGCTGGGTAGACGAAGGGAGAGCCGTGGATGTTGTCTACCTCGACTTCAGCAAGGCTTTCAACACAGTCTTCAATGATATCCTCCTAGGAAAGCT
>Ga0065711_1037479_pt1 | contig 19792 bp, 16 predicted proteins | sample Hoacrofraction12_FD_59098 | JGI IMG/M metagenome (GOLD analysis project Ga0065711, IMG submission 59098) | Hoatzin crop microbial communities from Cojedes, Venezuela - Epithelial fraction 12 v2 (version 2) | ecosystem: Host-associated > Birds > Digestive system > Esophagus > Crop | place... | reverse complement strand
CCCCCCCCCCCCGAGTCTACACTCAATTACCAGTAATTTAGTAGCACCTGGGATATTATATGCACAGGAAAATATTGCAGGTCGCCTCCAGTTCTCAACAAAATCACTTGGATAAGTTGCTTTTTTACCTGATTTGGATTGCGGAGGCTTTGGAGGATTGAAGCACGGTTTAAGGCTGGCATTTTCCATACTGCTGTTCCAAACAACTTTTCCACCATAGCTCCCTGGACTAAACAATGCTAACTTTAATTTAATCAGCCCATCTTGAGCCAAACTGACAGGAAAAAAAAAAATTGCCAGAAGTAATATATACATGAGCTATATGAAAGTTCACCTTAAGAAGGTTAACCGAACTTGCAGTCCTATACGGGTGTAATGCTGGTCACTGCAAAAAACCAAACAAACAGGAAAAAAGTGATTTTATAAAGGTCAGACTATTAAAATACTGGTAAACATTTTCTAGGGAAGTGAGAAATGGGTCTTAAGGCCTTTGCTGTTCTGTATATCACTAGCAACTCCCAGTCCCCCACCCTTCACCCCTCTCTCTCCTTGGAAGGGAAGGGGTTTCCTTGCAGGTTCTTACCTCGGAATGAGCCCAGCGTGTATGATTTAAGGGTACTGCAGAGTTATGGCACAAATGTGAAGCTCCGCGTTACAAGGCTGACATTTGGGACGGTCTCAGAAGTGCTCAGTTCTGGCTGCCTGTAGACTTTGGGCTAGTTCCCTGCCCAGAATGATTCCCTCAGTCCTTGAGACGGGAGGATGGGGGAAGCGGGAAGGAGCGAGGCATTTCCCACTGCCCCTGTTAGGCCAGTGAGAAGGTACGTTCTCAAGGGCTTTCAGTCCTGCCTCCCAAAAGTCAAGGCACGAGCTCTGGCCTGCGTCTTCTTTCAGTGCCTGTGTAATTGCCAGTTCTATTACCAAAAATTGAACTTGCAATCTTCAGTATCAAAAAAGCATCTAAATCAAAGGCTGAAATGCTTTACCTGCTACAATGCTGCCGGCTATCTCTGCCACAATGAGCTGCTAAGGAACACACGCCAGCTAAGCCCGTGAGTTATTTAAACAGCTAAAAACATACCGATTCAAACCGAAATGAATGAGGAGTAAAGATTACATATAGCATTACATTTGAAATATTTTCAAAACTTTTTGTGTGTACATTGTACTTCCATGCAAGATTTGCTACACAGAAAATGTCATTTTGATGCCCGTACCCTGATATGAACCCGACTTTCCTTTCAGTCCCTCTGCCGCAAATTACAGACATCCCTACGCACCTCGGCCGAAAAAATATATATATATATATTTGAAAAAATACTTGTCCACAGTACACAAACTCAGTATAAACATACGTTTGTCCTTGACTCTCAAAATGAGCTGATTTGGTCCCGTCTAGTAAGTCACACGGCTTGGCCACCAGCCAGTGCCTCGGCTCTCCGCGCAGCGATAGAGCCGGCCTCGTGTGATAACGATGGCACCTTCCCGGCTGATCAATTAGGCAATAAACATTCTGCTATCTGTAACGAGAATACGTGGCAGTGAAATGCAGCACAGAGGGTACGATACTGATACCGACCCCCCTTTCCCTTCTTCAGCTTGAACAGAAAATTGCTTCACGTTGTTCAGGTGGAAGCCCGTAATTACCCTCATAAAGGAGGCACAAATAAACCAGTCACAAACAAATTAATCTAGTCACGCCTTACTACTACCGAGAAGTGTTTTACCAGTATTGTCTTAAACATGATTATTATTTCTAATAGGTGGAACTGAATTTTGAACTGAGTTGCCATAAAAATGCTGTCTGCTGACAAATCAAAGGATAAAACAGTAACTGCCGCAAATACTATTTCTCTACCAGCACTGAGCACAGCATCCAGCTTGCAGCAGTATGAGCCTTACGGGATAGATGTTCTTGTCAGCAGACATAGCAGTGGTGTTACTGATATTGTGGCTACAGTGACCCAAATATACGTATAACCATAGAAGTATCTCATAACATCACAACATATCAGGCCCACCTCTGTGCCTGGGAAGATGATGGAGCAGATCCTCCCAGAAGCTATGCTAAGGCACATGGAGGATGGGGAGGCGATTCGAGACAGCCAGCATGGCTTCACCAAGGGCAAGCCCTGCCTGACCAACCTGGTGGCCTTCTGTGATGGAGTCACATCAGTGGACAAGGGAAGAGCTACAGATGTTGTCTATCTGGACTTCTGTAAGGCCTTTGACACAGTCCCCCACAACATCCTTCTCTCTAAATTGGAGAGTTATCGGTTTGATAGGAGGACTGTTTGGTGGGTGAGGAATTGGTTGGATGGTTGCAGCCAGAGGGTAGTGGTCAACAGCTCAATGTCCAGATGGAGATTAGGGACAAGTGGTGTCCCTCAGGGGTCTGTACTGGGATCAGTGCTGTTTAATATCTTCATCGATGACTTAGTGTCATTGAGTGCACCCTCAGCAAGTTTGCAGGCGGCACGAAGATATGTGGTGTCGTTGACATGCTGGAGGGATGGGATGCCATCCAGAGGGACCTGGACAAGTTTGAGAAGTGAGCCTGTGTGAACCTCATGAGGTTCAACAAAGCCAAGTGCAGGGTCCTGCACCTGGGTCAGGGCATGCCCCAGTATCAGTACAGCCTGGGAGATGAAAGGATTGAAAGCAGCCCTGCCAAGAAGGACTTGGGGGTACTGGTGGCTGAAAAGCTGGACATGAGCCACCAAGGTGCGCTCACAGCCCAGAAGGCCAGCTGTATCCTGGGCTGCATCAAGAGAAGTGTGGTCAGCAGGTCAAGGGAGATGGTTCTGCCCCTCTGCTCTGCTCTGGTGAGACCCCCCAGGGAGTCCTGCATCCAGCTCTGGAGCCCTCAGCACAGGACAGACATGGAGCTGTTGGAGCGGGGCCAGAGGAAGACACAGCAATGAACCAAGGGCTGGAACCCCTCTGCTGTGAGGAAAGGCTGAGAGAGTTGGGGCTGTTCAGCCTCGAGAAGAGAAGGATCCGGGGAGACCTTACAGCAGCCTGCTAGTACTTAAAGGGGGCTCATAAGAAAGATGGGGACAGGGTTTTTAGTAGGGCCTGTAACCATAGGACAAGGGATAATGGTTTTAAACTAAAAGAGGGGACATCTAGAGTGGATATAAGGAAGCAATTTTTTATGAAGAAGGTGGTAAAACCCTGGCACAGGTTGCCCAGAGAGGTGGTTGATGCCCCATCCCTGGAAACATTCAAGGTCATGTTGGATGGGGCTTGGAGCATCCTGGTCTAGTGGAAGGTTTCCCTGCTCATTGCAGGGGGGTTGGACAAGATGGCCTTGAAGGTCCCTCCCAGCTCAAACTGTTCTATGATTCTATGAACATCTGTTACCAGCAAAATACAGTGACATCCTAACCTCAAATCACACTCAGACCTACCACATGGTTATGTAGATGTTACCACCAGAAGAAGTGGTGTCGATGCTTTTCCAACTATCAGTGCTTAGGAAGATGTCAGTACTTACACAGAATTGTGCAAAAGCCAAGGAAGATTCAGTTAAGCATTTCATTGATAGAATTAATTCCATTTCTATTTATCTATTGATTGCAAAGAGACAAACTGAGCCAGATCGCAAAATTTATGTCTCCACAAGGGATCACAATAGCAAGATTATATAGGCTACAGGTGGACATGGCAAAGTTACACATCAGGGAAAACAGACAACTGGCGTAGTAGCTATGATAATTTAATAAGACCATGCTAGATAGAAATAGGAGGTAGAAATAATGAGTAACAATAATATTTTCTTTAATTTTACCGTTTGCTGTTAGGAAAGAAAAAAGGCAAGTCAGTCAAGTGATCCCAGCTGAAAAGTGATAGGCTCAATAGCCTGCTAGGAAGAAAAACAGCCTGATCTTCACCAAAATAGAGGCCTTTCAGTCCTGTCAAATGTGGAGCTTACAAACACAATTTAGTCTGCCTGCAACGATATTTTACATAATACAGCAATGTTTTATTGTCTGTAGATTGACATTGACTTTCTACTCACCGTGCCAAATAAAACTTCACTTCATTGAAAAGAATCAAAGCCATTGTCTACAACTGGAGGAAACAACAAGTCATTGAAAGGACACCGCAGAAAATAAAACAAACTCCATCGCTCTAACTAGAGCCATAAGTGCCTGTGCAAGAACAGAGATGAGTTGTTCTCAGGCAGAAGCCAGCTGGGACATTGGCCTTGTAGCACACCAGAAAGCCCAAGAGGACTGACTGGCTCCAGAAAGCTCAGGCAGAAACGCAGTGCTCGAATGGTTCCAGGGATTTGTTTCATCTAGTTGTCACTCACCTGTATTTTCACTGTATCTAAACCAGTGTCCTTGTCTCCTACTATGGTCAATGGCACTTCAGAGAGCTGTGTGTCCCACCCACGTAAGCAAGCTGAGAACATAGTCAGCCAATGCTGGTTGGAGACAAAACCTTTCCTTGCTGGAGACAGAAAATAAAGAAAAAAATAATCAAGACAAGCATTTAGATGATTGAACTTGGATGAGGTGAAGTTTAGACCCAGGTCTCAATTAAAAACCATGTAATAATGAATATTATTCTCGGTTCATTGCAAACGTCATGGATTCAGAGGCTCTGGGGGAGTTTTAGCTACTTACAAACCATAGTTACTTGCAGGCATGTGTGAACAGTAACAGTATATTCCCACCTTGCAGGTGAGAGTTATTACATAAAACCAATAAGTACTATAAAAATGCAGTGCCAAACAGAGAGAGATAATAAAAGGCATTTTTCCCCGTTTCTAGTGCATGGCCAATACATTGTACCGAGTGTGCTTTTGGCCATAACTGGGTATTTGCCTTGCTGAATTTATATTCTAAAAGGCACAAAGATATCTGTTTTGAAAGTTTCAAAGGAGACAAAGACACAAAAGCAATTTATTCCTTTTTTTATTCCTCACCTCACAGGGAACAACTGCTGTGTAAGTCATCTCCTTAGATAAAGCAACATCTGCATTCTTTGAAATTTTAAGTTTACAAATGAATTGTTTGCAAATTATGTCTCAGTATTTTTCATAATAATGGTATAAAAATTTAGCAGAGAACTGCTGTTTGTAATTTCAGTTCTTTGATGATCTTGAACAATTTTCAAGTGCACTTTCTTCTCTGCTAGAAAGCAGAGAGAAGAAAGCCTTAGCAAGTCAATCCTGTGGCAACCCCACGCTGTAAACACCAACCTTACAATAGCCGACTATGGACAGACCCATGGCTCGAAAGAGGGTTTGTCATGCAGAACTGGTGCCGTAGTTTGGAAGAGATCCGGTAAGGCGTTGCTTCAGCTGTGCCACAGCTTTTAAAGCGATATTCGGTGATGTGCAGCCAGACCTAAACCTGCTTCCTGCACTGAGTCGCCAACCAGCCAGAGAGGTACTAAACTTTGAGAAAATTAGACTTGGACTTTTGTCTTAAGAAAACTGAAGCAAACAATGTATTTCAACAGCATATCTCTTCCTGCTTTTTCTTACAACACGTACAGTACCTGTCCCAGCAGGTAACCGTTACCATCCTCCATGGCACCAAGATCTGGGAGATGCCGACTGCTCAGTCCTTTCCAACGCTAGGTTTATGATGACAGTGAAATCAAGCTTCTCATGAAGAAAAAAACTTCATATAGGCAAAGCAGAACAATGCTTTAGTGATTTCAGAGTCAGTAAAGCAATGAAGGAATATAGCAAAAAAATAAATTATATAAACAAACAAAAAAAAAGCGACAGGAATTACTATGACTAAATTACGTATCTCCCATTATGGATTTTTTTTCCATGGAGACAAAGAAGAAAGGAGCACTGGCAGTGTCCCCCCCTTTTTTGGGCAAAGAAACAGACAAAAAATAAATCGCATGTTGCAGGCCATAAAGTCAGACGGTAAGAGAACTGTGTGTCAGAGGCAGGATATGAACCAACGATATGACGGAAGATGTAAATTTTATCCAAATCCCCGTGCTTCTGTTTGCGCGATTTAATGCTTTGAAGGAAACTCCCCTGTTTTCAGGTAACCCCATGCATTTTCGGCAATTCTGACACCCCCAGAACACGGCAGACTTACTGCTTTTACGCAGAAGCATCCATTTCGCGTGCAGTAAAGCTAATGTGCAGGGACATGGGGGAGTTCAGCATGTGTTAGAGGGATTGCTCTGGCTACACACGCTGCCGGGGACCGCAGGATGCTATCAGCTTGGCTGACAAGTCAAAACACTAACCAGTGCTATGACAATTAGTCCTCTTTTACCTAAGCAGCGGCACTGATAGGTACGTGGGGCCTCTGTTCCCTTTCGGGGGGCTGCGGCCACCCTTCCAACTCAATGCCTGGCTGTTTCCTCAGGCACTGCTCATAGGGCTCTAGAGATACCCACTGATCTCCTTCGAGTAGCCGAAGGAAAAGTCAGGTCACCAGTATGCCCCATCCTAGATCAGTGCTCATCTGTGCTCAAAGATGCTCACATTGCATGCAGTGATTGGGGTTTTTTCCACGTCTAACTGAGTTCTCCCTGCACTAGCCCAACATTCATGTGAAAACCCAGTAAAATAGGGTCTGTACATCGCCACGCACCACTATGTGCTTTTCCAAGGTGGATATTCACTCATTTACAGTCTGGCTTCTACAGATTAAAACAGCTTTTCAAAAGATGCAGTTTGGGGAAATATTGGTAGTACATGTCATTTTAAATGTAATATAATTTGTGCAGTGATAATTTATATTGACAGTAATTTGAGAGAAGATGTATTCACCATTAAAGCTGGAATGCATCTCACCTATTGGTATTCCAGCTCTGCGCGTTTCACGGCAGGAATCTATTTCAAAGGTGTTGCATACATTTGCTTTAGGTAAGTGAGATTCAGGGAGGCTTCATCCTCATGCTTTATTTACAAGACAGTAAAACTGAAATAAGGAATTCCCTTGCTGTATCATCCCTGCTGGAAACACTTGACCTCAGCTTCAGGACAGTAATTTAAAACCCTGACTGTTCTTAAAATTTGGATTTCGCCTAGTTTATTCTTTTAAGAGCACCACCATTGCGCCTGCTTTTTTCTTATTATAACTTTAAAATAGGGCTATGGTTTTGCAATGCCACTTTTTAAAAGTCGAAATGGAAGACAGCTATAATACATAGATGACCTCCTCGACCTAATGTTCTAAGACAGAACTTTTGTATTTAGACAAGTGCTAATGTAGCATTAAGAGAAGCCTCTTTTCCAGGAAACGCATATTATTATTATTACTATTTATCAGGGCTCGCCACTTCTTTGAAGTAACCTCTCCCTGCGAGCACTTCTTGTTAGACAAAGCGGAGAGTTTAATTCGCATCAGCATGCTGGATAATGGGGAAAGGTGTAAGGGCAGGCGCCTGATCTGTGTTACAAGACTGAGATCAAGGCAGCAAGAACAAAACATTTAAAAGACTTTGCTGTTGCACAGAGAAGCTTCTGCCGGCAAGGTGCCACCAAATACCAGAACTACTTTGCACTGGCACGTACCATTTAGGCGGCCGCATTTCCTACGGCTACAGAGCGTACACCCAACCTTCAGTGAGTCTGTGGTAGGCTTACCTCAGTCCTTCTGGCCAGTCCCTGGGCTAAGCCAGATGTACAATGTTTTTGGAACCAACTCTAGTGACTTTCTAAAGCATCACCAGGTAAGTTAAGCAACAGCACTGTCTAGCAAGCAAGCACCATGCCAGGAGCCACAGGACCGATTCCTCGGCCAGCTCAGCTGCTGGATTTGTGCATTGCTTTTATTAAGCTAGTGCTCTTTCCACTGCCACCCTTTTCTCTGCAGCACTGTGAACTGTCTGCATATGGATTTGCTACTAGCAACTGCGGAGGTATGTGATGGGTTTTACTATAGAGCTAGTAAATGAAGTTGGATGCGTCAGCGCTGGCCCCCTCTGAAGTCAGTTTGGGCAGTAGGTTAGAAAGAGTTCATAGAATCATAGGTTGGAAAAGACCTCTAAGATCATCAGGTCCAACCATCAATAGTGTGCATTCAGGTTAAAAATTAACAGCGCTGCATACTGGCCAGCTCTTTGTGAAGCTGCTGTTTTCACCTGGAGCATACATGCCGAGGTCCAAGACTAAAATCTCCTTAGTTGATGTGGTGGTTTGCAACATGACCAAATGTTTGAGACCGTGACAAACCTGTTTAATTGTTGTTGCCTTTTTACACACTAACGTTTGAACACACACTGCCAGGGTAGAAACTAGCAGGTTCGGATCTTTACCAACATAGCTCCCATTTAAAAATATTTATCTTGAAGTGACCAGTGTATTCACCAGTTGATGACACATCTCTCTCACTGATGAGCGCTCCAACTAAATGTCCTGCTTTGGTTTTCACGAGTCTCATGCTACACAGAGCATGGCATGCTCTAGGCACTGCTAGAAAGCTGCACTAAAGGGCACTGAAACCCATGGAGGTCCAGTCCTTCTATGGTTTCTGACACAGCCTCTCTCATTTAGCTGACTGGAAACAATTGAGTAAGAAAAGCAGGATTTCTACCATATGTTGCACAGTCCTTGAAGCAAGGATTATATGTCATGGTTTATGTGTAAATCTAGGGTTTTAGACGAGCAATGAAATCAAACTCCCTTTTCCCAACAGCATTATGGCTTCAACATCTTTCTCAGGAAGGCAGTAGAAAACAATACATTATTGTTTTGACATTTTGTATCTGGGTAAGACTGCGAGAGAAGCCGATACCTTGAAAGGCTAAAGGAGAAGGACAATCTGTCCTACGCCTTTACGGTTCCATCTGTGCTCCCAGTTAAAAGCCTCGTCTCACTTGCATCCAGCGCCACGGTGCTGAAACTCAGCATCCCCATGACAACCCATAAATGGTTTGATTTTCTGCCCACTGCCAGTAAGCAAGAAGATAACGGTAGATCCTGTGTTTGAGCTAATTACCTAGGGGAAAGCAGAAACTGTGATGAAATATAAAGTCTTCCTATATACATCTTCATTACAGTAATCTCATACATATTTGCTCTGAACGTAGAAAATACTAAAATCTGAAATGCAAATCACAGAGCAGTTGGCATTGATTTTTGTTCCTCCCCCTTGCCCTTTCCAATTCATTAAAAAGATTTCTGATCCCACACTATTAAAGCTCCCGGGAAGACAGCGGACTCGTCCCTTTGGAGTCATCAGCAGGGGTAAAGCAGAGCATCACCACAAATGCAGCCACACGTCAGTTCCAGTTTGGGAGGCACGTCTAGAAGAGGCTGTTCGGGGGTTAGGTAGAGCTTCCTTATTTCTCTCGAATGACCCACACCTTGAGCAATGAATCACCAGCCCCTGAAAAGCAAAAATTCAATGAGACTGAGAAGATAGCAGCTGCACTTTAGAATTCATCTGTAAGACCAGATGCATGAGTTAGGAGAAATTCCATTTAAAATCCACCACGATTGTTTCTTTTCTGTGTTTTTGTCAGTGGATGTGAACTTGCTCAAAGACAACAAATTCCTACTACCCACCAGAGTCACATCTGATCGTCTTACTTCACTCCAGGGTCAAGAAACCATCCTGCAATGCATCAGAAATTGTACTATCTCAGTTATAGCCCTATTTTTATAAAATAAAACCGTCAGGCACTTGATACTTAAGAGGCATCACGGTGAGTCTTCTACACGTCAGCTCATGACGGAGCCACTGCTGGGATGAGGGTGCTTCATACTCCCTCAGCGTTGTTTCACCTCTCCAGTAAAACACAGACACTGCACTGTCCATTGCAAAAATAACTCAGGAACTCCTCCCGAAAGCAAATGCATAATACCTTCCAAACTCTTCTCACAAAAGTTTCTCACTATTTCTCTGATTTTTTTGAAAGACAATCTCATAAGATGTATTTCTTCATAATGCTGTTCAAACCTAGGAAAACATCCTGGGTTTTGCAGCTGATGCATACAACTAAAGGGGAGAAACCTCATGTCATTAACTACTGCTTGATCTTAACACTTAAGGCCATAAATATAATACTCATCTATTCTAGCAACAACTGGTCAAAACTATGCGAAATATTTTCTTGTATACTCATAAAAAAAATTCATTGAAGTGAGGCAGTGTGAAGCTGCCCTTTAGAAGGTCTTACTTAATTACTTCAACCTATTTGAGAAGCAATATAATTCATGCTTACCAAATCACAAATACTGCTTCTGCCCTTAAAAACATCTCAAGCAGAGCAAAAACTAAATTCTGATTACGAGCAAATTTCCTTTTAACACAAATGTTGGTATCTTCTTAGGTATTCTAAGCTCTTTGGCAATTATTGAAGGATATTGAGAGGGTACAGGTTGCTCAGAAAGGAAAGGGAGGGGAAAAAAAAGATCTCTCATACATGAAGAAATTACGCACTTTGTCAGAAATATGCTGGTGAAGTTACAGGGAAAAACAGAGCATGGGAGCTATTACAGCTCACCACAGATCACTAATTTCAGGAGGTTTTACACACACATACACCTATATATAGTGCTTTATGAGCAACTAGCAGGATCAAGAGCACTGAACAGTACGATGACACAAAAATGAAAGGACAAGAATTTTTTAAAAGCTATATAAAAAAATTAAATTTCAAAAATCCAAAGCACACTGCAACAAGAAACCACTTGTCAGAGTTAAAGAAAAGAAGAAATCATTCTGTAAGTGCGTTAGGAATAAGATGAAAACCAGGGGAAAATATTGGTTCGTTACAGAGAGAGTAAAATATTGGCAATGCCAGGAAGGCCAGAGCGTTCCATGCATTATTAAATTAGTCTTATTAAGGATGTCAAGCAGGTGGTTAACACCAATGACAGAAGGGTAAGAGCTCTCCCTGAAACAGGGCAGATCATAATCGGACAAGACGGATGTTTTCAAGGTCTGACCAGCGAACCTCAAAATCTGAACGATTCTAATTGAGGAATTGCGGAAAAAAAGCACAACAGCAGGAAACCTTCAAAGGCAATTCTTTTCCCTGTCTGCTAGAAAAGGGAGAGAAAAGAGATGAGAAAAGAAAAACAGGACAGCATTACTTCCATCCTGGGAAAAAAAAATGATCAGGAATAATATAATCGTATTACTGGTAGGCAGCAAAGGGTAAGAAGAGGCGAGCGGTGGCCATCACTCACTCGTCAAGAACAAAGTGCTTCTCGTTTCCTTTCATAGCAACAGAACAGAAAGAAGCACTTAATTTCGTATGTCTTGATGTTAGGCAGACGTTCTCCTAATTAGTTGTCAAGATGAAACTGTTGTAGGAGAGGGGTGAAGCAGGTGGACGGTCGCGGTGATTTACAACCGGGGCATGCTACGTCACCACACGGGCAGAGATCTGGCTCCGTTCTGTGACTTCATTTACCGTCTGGGTGATGGGACGGATTTGGTGACACGGATCTGGGAGGTACCACCTGCCGGGGGAGACAGCATGAGAAATCATGATAATTTTAGCTGTTATTCTCTTACAAAACCCAGCAGTTCACCAGGTATTTACATATCTGCAATATTTGTGAAGTATTGGAACTGGTAAGGCTTCCGCTGCAACACCAGTCCAGTGCTGGAGAGAGGTCCGGAGAAGGTCCGGATCGAGGAGAGCGAAGAGGCAATGGTGTGCGATTATTTTAGCACAGAGGGGACTGCGGTAAGGTATGATAACAATCTCCCATGACCTGGAGGCTGCTGACCATGAGGGGGGAATCGCCTTTGTCCATGACCGTGGGAGGATGGGCGAGCATTGGGGACCTCAGATTGCATTAAGGAAAATCTAGTTAGACATTAGAAAAAGCTTTCTAAAAGCTTTTTTTTTTTTTTTTTAGGAGAACATAGGTCTAGAATAAATTATTTGAGGAATTAATGGAGATTCTATTACCAGAAATTTTTAATATGTTAGAACAACTTTTAATGGCAGAGGGCTGCCTCCCGGGACCCCACTTCTCCTATGTGGCCGGCGTCCAGCAGGCAGAGGCTTATGATCAACTCATCCAAGGTAATTTAAATGAGTGTGAGAGATAAGTTCATATCCAGTGAGAAAGAAATGGAAAAAAAATATTTGAAAAAGATAAATTATAAGAACTGACACCAAGAAATGTAATCTCTGTTGCTGACTATGCCAAGGCTTCAGATAAAAAGCACAACAGACCCAGAAAAAGTGGTTGTACCCCAATATGAGAGAAAGTCAGAAAGATGGGGAAACTTGTTTAGGACTGGGCAGTTTTGGTTACAGCTCCAGATGACTGCTAGAAACTAAAGCTATGTTATTGTTCTTGCAAGATTTCATTACCAAAGCAGAAAAATTCAAGATTTACTTCACCTAACAAGTGTTTCATGTCAAAGTTAGCAGACTGGTTACTTCTGTGAACCTTCTTGAACCTGTTCAAGCTCACCCATGGCCAAGGTGGGAGCGATTCTGGACATGATCGTTAAGGATGGTGAAGGTAGCATTGAATTTAACACGAAATTATACACCTCACTTCCTAGCTTTTGCAATGACCAGCTTTCTTGGTGAGAGCTTATAAGAAGGGCTTCCACCCCCCTGTTTTTAAACCTATTTGTAATAGATATTTTTATTAATGTATTTAATTACAAACAATTTTCAGTGTATAGCTGCGTAGTTAAATCTTACCTTTTAAAGAAGGCGGGCAGTATCCTGACTGAATAACTCCGTTTCGGCAATACACGCTGGTGGAAACGGAGCATGTTGCCCAGCTCTCCCTGCCCCTCTGCCTGTGGAGGCACTGTGCCAGCAGGATAAGAAACGGACTTTTATATAATTAGATTCTGTATCTACTGATGGCAAACTCCACAGATGTACTTACTGGCAGACAGACGCTGCTCTGCTCAAGAAAATTAGCATCTGAAATTGAATGAGCAGAAGACTAAATAGCAGAGGGGGAAACAAAACACAGGGCAGGGGATATCAAAGGCCCACACACCAGGGGAAGTGAAGATGCACTCTTACATCCCAGAAAATGCATGTTTCACTGGTACCTGCCCTAGATGCCCTCATCATCTTCACATCTAAGCATGACTCCAGATATTAGAAAGCAAAACTATCTTTAGTAATAAAATACACAAGCTGTAGGGCAATAAATGAGGCTTAAATCTAGACAGTAACTACCCTAAATATCTGAGGGAAATAAAGCTGCAAGCTAGAGCACATCCATTTATAGACGCGAGACAGATATGCTCTGTGGAAGAGGCTGATTCATCTAAACAGACTACCAGACTTGTATTTTAAGCTTCTCTGAGATGATTCTGTTCTCCTTCACGTGGGCATTATTTTATTACAAGCTTTCTTGAAGAAATGCTTCATTTCAGAAAAATGAACTAAAAGTGCAACATTTCATGTCAAATCCATAATGCTCATTGCAGGCAGAATTAGCTGTGGTATTTAAGCATTTATTCCCAAATCACCATGCAGCAACATCTTATCTTGTTCCTCTGAGCCTCTCCAGTAAGTTCTGTGAAATGCTGTATGCAGAAATACGAGAGAGATTGATAAATGGTACACAGCAAGCAAAAAGATTTCTAACAATCAATAACTATCATTTTCTCCCAACTTCAAATAGAGAACTTCTCAAATTTTAAATTTAGGCTTAATTTCACAAAGGAATACTTTTGAGAGAAAGCTCAGACTATTTGAGGAGTAGGTGTTTCTTTTTGGCCAGGGCAAGATTATTTCCATGGTATTTTTCAGTGTTATTTTAGTATCCTGAAGGAAAAATCCTTTCTCCCATTCACAGATGTCAACATCTCCATCGCTCCTTCTTTAAGCATGACAAATACGCGGTAAGAGGGCCAAAGAAGCAGACAGTTGAAGGAGACTGAGCTGGAGAACCAGCACGCAGCCCAGCACTGGCACAGGTTTCCAGCTCAAGGGCTGCTCAGTGCTGCCGCGTCGGTGTCGCCTTCTCAGCAGCATTTTGTATCACAGATCACTGTCTGCGTTTGGGTATTTCACTTTTCAGCGTTACATCAGAACAAATTCATTATCCAAATTCAGTAACATGTCTCACTTTAGACTAGCACTAGCAAAAAAGGCTTACAGATGGTTTTGTGAAAGCATCCAGTGATGCTCCCGTCTTCAAGGAATCAGCCATCCTTTCCTTTTGATTCTGATTTTGTGGCTCACAGAGACTTCAGTTTCAACAGCTAAACTGAAAACATGTATCCCTTGAAAACAGCGTTTCTCTTGCTAAGTAACACTTATTACTAACAAAATTAATTTTATACTTAATATTCCAAATCCCTTTGAAGTCTTAAACAGAAAACTTACAGGAAGTGGTCCATCGCCCAGGGAACTTCTGCTGGTGCCACGATAGACACGTACGTAGGTTTTATAGCATTCGGGTAGCAAAGGAAGAACTCTCAGACAAATATAAATGGAAGAGGACTTCCACTGCCAAAATACAACAGTCATAGCTGAAAAACAGGTAGAGTACCAAGGCTAAAGACTCAGATTTTTCGCTAACTTCTCCAGCTATTGCACAGAGCTAGGCTGACCCACCATAGCTGAAAATCATTCCCTGTGGTCGCCCAGTTATCCCAACATCAAGTCCAAGTCCTGTATCCCCTTATCTGCTCAAACGCCGACTTAATCCGGATACGTGTTCCTGTAAGATCTTGCAGAAGGTTGCTATTACCTCTCCTGGCTCTAAGCCGGCACCCCTGTTTTTCTATTATGGCATGATGAATTTATGCTGAGCTCGAGACAAACAATTTTGCGCTTACATGCTGGCAAGTGACATTTTGATTCAGCTTCCCGAGACAGGAAAAAAACTCTCCAATGCCGATCTCGCCTTCGGAGCCTGATCCAAACACAAACTACACTTGAAGATGATGGATTTCAAGTGCACTGAAAGCTGTTTAGGAAAGACAATTCAGCCCACGCTCTGCAAGCATCAGCTACAACGATTCTAAAAGCTGTTTTAGCACTGAGTGATGACTGACAAAAAAAATTGTAAAGGGATAATTGCTAACCATACAGATTCCTGTGAAGAGATTGCATTAGTGTCCCCATTAATGAAACAGCAAAGTAACTTCTTGTAAACAGAGTTTAAAACAATCTTCACTTCCCTCAAAGCTTTAGGAGACGTGTTTAGGAAAGATTTGTTGCTTTAACCTCAAAACCCTCTGTCCAGAGGGAGAGGATTCTGAGCTGTGCTTTCAGACAGGTGGGCACAGATAGATGGCTTCGACAGCAAACTAGATCACCGGCTGCTTTTCTTTGTGGGTTTTTTTTTTTTTCTTTTTTAATCAGATTGTAGCACTGCTGCCATGCTACAAACATTCATTTGCACCAAACAAAGTGATGAAAAAAGTCACGCTACCCCACGTCGGAACACAGAATGCTCGAAGGCTTGCATCTCCAGTGGTGGATAAAAGATGCTGTTTGGGCTGAGCTCTAGAAAACGTTATCAGAGGCGTTCCCCCGTACAGCAACCTCGGCTCTTCATTGCAATGCAGGTAGTGCTTCGGTACCAAAGACTGCAGTGCATCATTAAAGTACTGTGAAGACAAACAACACTCACGCTGCATACCAAGTGGTGTTACGTTTAACTGAATCATTTTAGTATGAATACATCCAGGTCTGCCACTGCCAGCCGCTTGGGTAAAACGGGCTGGCAGAAATGGATCTGCACTAATTACGTTTCATGCATATTTCAGAATTAACCTCAGGGATATGGAAAGGTGGTAATAAAGAGGAATTTTATAACCAAGTTCATTTGCAATTGGCAGCCACATGAAGACTAGCTTTCCTCAGAGAGAGCCCTAGTACATCCCAGATTAGGAGTTTTATTTCCATTATGGCTGTTTCACTGGAGCACAGGACACATGAAGATTTTGTATCTGTTTGAAACACCGAACCTTTATCAGAAACTAAACCCCCTTCAAAAACAAAAGGCTGGAGGACTTCAACTAGTGTGCCAGTTCCCCTAAAATGGAGGAGAAGCAGACTACCCGTATTTCTCTCCAGGGAGTGCCACAAAACATCACAATTAAGCTACATCAGCATGAGATAATTTCCTATCCACAGTAAAGGGCTGTTTCTTTTCATCCCGCTGAACTTTCCGACATCTCTTCCAAGTACACACTTTCAAGCTTTTGTTCCAGGGCAATGCAGAAAGTTCAGTTTGCGTTTTTCCTCCACCTGCTCAAAGACCAAATTGCACAGGACACAACTAACAGCCTTCTCGCTGCCTCTGACCCTTCTACTAGTTTCCTGAGATCTTTTCATGAGATAAAGGGGCATCTCCGAGCTTCATTAAAATAGAGAGAAGAATGGGATTTCAGATCTCTAGAAAGAAGCCAGCAATCTTCTGGATGCGCAGCTGATGCTGAATGCCCCAGATCCTCAACACCTGTGAACATAATAGAGAAATCACCAATTATCTTCAGTTTTTTGGTTCAGAATAGGATTCAGAAATGAATAGCTCGCACTGCAGAAGGTCTGCTTTGCTTATTATTTTCCTCATTTGCCACTAAACACATTTTGGGTTGCTCTCTAAAAAGTTGTCAACCACCATTTTCCATTATTATTTGTTTTGTATCAATAGCCAGGGCCCTGTTGTACTATTATTCATTGCATGAATGCACATTATATTCCAGTGGTAGCCTGTTCCTGCTCCGCTACGTTCTATCTTGTGGGTTTCACATTCCTTCACAAAAGATGTTACAGTCATCATACGGAGCTGCAGAGAGGTTCGTGACTGGGGAGACGCGTGGTGGTGAGGCAGGGCGGTGGGGACGCCTGTAACAAAACATCTGGTGCAGCTCGATGATCCCCGCTGGCCCTTCTAACTCCTCTGTTCTTAAGGCTCAGTCTTTGTCTAGACAGGCTTAGGTACAGCATGTTCAAAGCAGGGGGGCAAAAAGCAAACAGGTGATTTATCCAAGGTCACGGTTTGCGGTCCATCCTGTTTCTGATCTCAGTGCAATGCCTCAGCTAATGAATCACACTCATTTTCTTTTCCACAGTTCGTGCCTTTCTTATTTGATGTGTCTGCATTGAAACGTCTTTGTTTTATAATCAGGTAAATGAGAGGAAGCAAAGCCGTTATGTCTAAAAATCTCTTGCACACAGAAAGAAATTGGAGTTATTAGAGGAAAGTTGAAGCATCAGCACTGGCAATATTATTAAGTAATTAACCTGCAAATATTATCCGTGAGCTCTGCAGCCAATAAGGCCAGCTGGGAAGCGATATTGTAAAAATCTCCTGTGGAATAGCATGGGGGCTGATGCATGAGACGAGCAGCTTAGATGGAAATATCGTGGTCTGTTGGGCACATAAATGAATAGGCAATTTCTAAACCAATATTTACTTGGTCAAGTAAGTTTAATAAGTCATGGCAGTAACAGCTACAGATTGTAGGAAATTGCCCGTTCTGCAGGGATGACAGGGGATCCATTCTTTGCAGCATTCCTGAAAACATGCAGCAGCACCATACCCATAACTAAAGGCAGACAAGTAACCGTCAGGGAGGCTCCTTCAAACAGGGCTGGCCATGAGTTTTCCCTGGGTCCCTTTCTGCAAGAGGTCATCCAGAAGAGGCAGAGATTTTGTTTAACAAGCGATTCCTTTTCTCAGAAAACGAGCGGATGACATCCTTGTTCTATTACCTCAAAATCTAAATGCTTACTATAGTGGTAATCATAGGTGATTTTTTTTTTTAATTCCATCTTCACTTACCTGAAATTTCAACAAACATTTTCCAAACAGAATCTTCTCTTTTTGCAAGCTGATTTGTCTTTTGCAATCATAGCTACCGCTTAACTGATGCCATAATTCACTCTGATGAGTAATATGCATACAGGTAAAAGAAATATTGGTACAATACACAATCGTAGCCACCATAATAAATCATGGTAGATTAGTAGAGAGAAATAATTTTAAAGTTTTTAGCATAACAGTTAAGATGAGTATAGGAACTCCTTGGGCAATATTGAAACACATAGTTGTAAATGAGACTCACTCATGCTCAAAGGCAGCACTAGTATGTTGATAACACTGGTTGCACTTGAAATAAAGGCCTTCAATGAAGAACTGTATGCAACTATGGGGAAAAAAAAGAACAAACCACCAAACAAGAGATCAATCTATACAGAACTAGGCATATAATTGAGAAAGAGATTAAACTTCACCTGCAGGCTGACACCAAGACCGTTAAAGAAGCTTCCCACATTTCAATGAACTGCATTTAGCTTGAGTCAGTCCCAGAGATGCTGGATCCTCCAAGGTCCCAAGTATTCATACTTCAGTTCCAGACTGCTCACAAGCTTAAGCGCGCTTCTGGAGACCTGCCAGAGTTCTTGGCATATATTAGATATGACTCCATGGAGAGCAAGGACACGTACGTGACAACATGCTGGGTAACGTACATTTAATCCTGCGAGGCATTCAGTGGCATCAGCCCTCGCGGGCTCAAAGCTGTAGGAGATCCAGTCTTTTAGAATGGACCAAGAAAGGAATCCACTGCGGTGAAACACACTGCACTGCTCTGTAGTATAGACGGCTTATGTAGGTAGGATCCATATAGAAAGAGTGAATGCTGGCAGCTGACTTGGGAACCACTACGCCTAGACCACTGCCAGGGAGGTTGTGGAGTCTCCTTCTCTGGAGATATTCAATACCCGCCTGGACAAGGTCACCTACAGCCTGCTGTAGGTGGCCCTGCTTCGGCAGGGGGGTTGGACTAGATGACCCACAGAGGTCCCTTCCAACCCTGACCATTCTGTGATTCTGGGATTCTGTGAAATTACCTCAATTTCATCCACACTATCAGGTGAGTTACTCTTCACTCAGCAGAGCAAGACCAGTATCTAATGTTTACGATGGACACTAATTACTCTTCCACAAATACGCGGTTACTCTACAGTATGATGACGACAGGATCAAAAAGTGTAACTACCTGAGAAATGCCCACGTTATTTTTTTTTCTAGTTAAAGCCCAATTATATTTTTAATTTTTGCTCTGCAGTCCGCGCGGAAAGACAGATGAGGAAGTTTAACAGCCTGACTGTTGCTCGAGGACTTGAAACTGCAGGGCTGTAAGTGGCATTTATGAGAAGTTGTGTTTCACAATCTCAGTAATTTGCAGTTTGTTACAAAGACATAAACTCGTTTCTGACTAAATTGTATTGTAAGTCACGCTCCTCAGAGAACGTCTGACTAAAAGGTGACGTTAAAGTAATTTCCATAACATCAAACTATGCGACAAATTAAAGACTTCATAGAGGAGAAAACTGGGGAGAAGGAGGAGGCTGAGATGGAACGAATTGCTTTACGTTAGTGCTCAAAAGGGGAAAATTCAGACATTGCACTGAAAACTGCAATGCTAAATCTCTTCTTAAAAGCACAGCCTTTGATTTTTAGCTGTTTGACAATGTCTTGCTCCATTTTTAGATATTGTTTTTCAGCAGTGCCCAGGTATTCAGCAAAACGTCCTCCAAGGAGCAGACACCTGGCCGGTACACACCAGCACAGCCTCCGAGGCTCGGGAGTTTCATTGCACAGGGATCTGGCCCCCAAAGCGATCTTGCGAGAAGCAAGATGAGAAACAATTCTTACATCCTAAATAACGAACTGAATCTGCATGTAGTCCAGCAATCATAACTGCTCACTGCAATAATGTGCTATTCTGAGGGGAAAGATCATTTGATCATTCAAGAAAAAAAAAATTTGCAGCCTTCCTCTTAAGAGGAATAGGATGATCATTCGAACAAGGGAACCAGAGCAGGGAAGGTATAACTCATACCTGTCAAAGAAAGACCTCACTTAAGTTTGGGGGGG
>Ga0065711_1037478_pt1 | contig 19793 bp, 7 predicted proteins | sample Hoacrofraction12_FD_59098 | JGI IMG/M metagenome (GOLD analysis project Ga0065711, IMG submission 59098) | Hoatzin crop microbial communities from Cojedes, Venezuela - Epithelial fraction 12 v2 (version 2) | ecosystem: Host-associated > Birds > Digestive system > Esophagus > Crop | place... | reverse complement strand
TGGGACACGATTGTGGAAAAAAAGATAAAATATATTTTTCCCATAGGATCACTTATCATATAATTAATCACCTATCATCTTATGCTTTCACAAGGTAATAAATAGAAATTCTACATATAAATTACTAGCAGCCATTTTCCAATTATCAGATGTTTTGCAGTGTAGCCAAAATAGTGTTCCTGAATAAGGAAACTTGGTCACCGACCAGAAGTTAATATAAAAAACATGAAATGGTACACAGAATAAAGACATTTAGGGTTTTAAGACAATATGTTTAGCTTTGGTAATTTATAATGAGTGTAGAATTTAAAAACATATTAGAATAATGTTTAAGACCAATTTAATATGCAATACTGATTCCAGTTTATTAACACACCTGCAGTTTTGAAATGGAAAAAAAACAATTCATTTTGAATCAAATAAAGAGTGAAATATCAGACTTTCTTTCTCTAAATCTTTATTAAGGTCCTGTCATGATAAAAGAGGATACAAGGCAACATCTCTGTGGCTTTTTCTATACCCCAGATAAGGATTTGATCCATGTTTTGTGCAAGAGCTTACAACGACAACATACATACAACAGCTGTATGGAATAAATTGTAATTAGAAGGCAGAGATAATTCTATAGTTCCATCTTAGTGATCTGTTTTCTCCTTTTGTGAATATAAGGAGAATGAATGTTGTCTTTTAATGATTTAATAACACAGACAGATCACCTTTTTAATACAGAGAAAAGAAATGCCTCCTTCATGTACAAAGGTCAATTACGCCTTGAAGGCTTGTAGAAATCAATGTAACAGTGATAATGAAAGGTTACAATTTAGATGAAGCCTAGCTATATAATAAGTTAAAATCCAATAATGAAAACTTGAGAAGTGCTCAAGATAAACCCAACAGTTATAACTCTAACTAATAAAAAAGTCCTTCCAAGTAGCTTCTTCAACATTAAGAAAATTAATATAAATTTTGTGTTTGAGATAAATTCTTAAGTCTGCTCGGAGAGATAACCAAATTACAAACTTATTAAAAGGCCATCTGAGCCTCATACCCATGCATGACTGCATATTTTAACTGGAATTAAAAATGGTTACCTGATCTCATTTTTAGTAAATAAGCTGAAAGTCATTTTCCTGGTTAAATAGGTGCCCACTAATGTTACTACAGATAAGGGTCTGTCAGCATTTTCATGAGGTAGTCCTAGTTTTAGAGATTTACTGCAAGTTGGCAGTCAAATCCAGTTCATCGTTGAAATAAGAAATACAGTGACTCAGACCAGTGAATGTGCCTTAATACAAGAAAAGAAAAATCTTGTGTCTAACAGTGTTTAGGTTAAGAGAGGCAAACTAAATGTTTTTAAAGCAAAGGTTAACTACAGAGTAAATGACTAAACTTAAATAGGTTTACAGGACCCTGGGGTCAAGTTATGCCCTAATTTAATAAAAACTACATTTTATGGCAGTTCTCATTTAGTAACGAACCTAATCTTGTAAGTATCTGAAACGCACGGATATTCCTTGCATGCTTAAGGCAAGTCATACATATAAACAATTTATAGCATCAGAGAAACTCAAAGGCACTTTGAAATGCAGGTACCTAGGATGAGAAAAAGATCCTCAAAGCCGTAGGAATGAGGAGGTATGTATGCTTGAGGAGTGAGATGCTGGATGGCAGTGTCTGACTGACTCTCTGCACATCTTCCTCCAGCTGGGATCCGGTGCAGCTGACTCTCCTCTTGCAAATGTGTCCACAACAGACAGCAAGACAGAGTCTTTTGTGCAGTGAACCAGTTTGTATATTTTCTTGGGGGTGGGTTTCAAATCTTCTCCTTGAATCAAAGTAGAGATACAAGCTCAAGTCTTTCTATTTAGCACTGCTCCACTTCATACAATAGCAACATGTTCATGGGGCTATTGTCAGAGATAAATACCAAAGGGAAGTCAGAGAGGCTCACTGACTTTACTGAGTAGGAATTAGGGCACTATAAACAAATCTCCTTACATCGCTTCATTCAAGTGCTTTTTTTCATGTACAAAGAGACTTTGTAAGCACATTAGGCACCAGGTCAACTATAAAACAGTTATTTATTCATCAATACACACAAAAAGTATCTAAGATTGGTGAGCTCACTACCCCGATAACATGTCTTTGCTGGCCAGGTAGGCATCAATCAGATGGAGAATATCTGACTTCCACTGGTCCCAAGAGCAGCTCCTCCATGCTGCTGACCTGCTATCTTCCAAATCAAGGGTTTTTTCCTTCAGAATTATCTGTCTTTCCAAGTTGTGGTTTCTCCTCTTGAACCCTCGAACTGCTAATGAGACCAATCTCAACACTCTCGCACCTCTCTGCAATTTTGCTTTTTTTCTCTTGCATGGCATGACTCCATGGCCTTTCCTACACCTCTTTCTCACTTTGCAATCCCCTCAGAAGTCTGACCCAAGGTTATACATATAGACCATTTCAGAGCTGGACCTTGGATTCTTGGTCACAGATAGCTGAATCCCAGGGTAATGATAAGGTTATGGTCCCCCCAGGGCTGAGGGATAACCAAATTCAGGTTCCTCTCTGATTAGTATTACTAAAGGGAAAGAGCTACAGTAAAAGCGGATGAGAAAGTAACATCCTGTAATAACTAATAACTGATGGCTTAATTATTATGCATCCTCTTGGAATAGAAAATCTAACAATGTTAGAGCAAAATTAAGATGAGTAAGAATGTGAAACACCACACTGTGACTCTGAGATATCCTTCTTCTTCTCAACTAGGCACTTTCACCGTTAGTCTGAGGGATTGCAGCACAGTCAGAACTAGTTAACATGAAGAAGAGTCTCTGTTTAGTGTCTATGTGCCTGCCCGCAAACAAGATTCAGGCATCAACAGAGTAAGGCAGCACAGCAGTAGTTCTGCAGGCATCAGCAACACAGTTCTTTGAACAAAATGCACTAAAAGTTCTGGGACCTGAGAGGAAACTGAAGCCTGGAAGTATCTCATTTAGCACCCTGAATTAATTACATAAAATATATCCAGTACCATAACTCTTTTTCTTTTGTACACACTTGGACCTACACATACTTTAATCCATTGATTATACTGAGAACAGCTGATAGAGTCCATTTGGGAGTTGCTGGAATTCCTTGTTTTCCATTACTTTGCCAGGTAAGGAAAGGTTTTGTTTCAAAATGATAAAGGCAGCTTCGGGAATGTTCAGAAACTTAATACTGTTCCTAGGACACAATAAAATGAAAATTATAGTGCCTGTGAAGGCAGAGAGGTGACTGTAGTGGAGCAAGGATTACAGTCAGAAACAAACATATAAAGCCCATTTAAACTCCTCCTCAGATACCTATCACCTGCTCCTTCAGTATATTCAGTCCTTTATCTAGAGTACTCTAAAAAAATAAAATCAGGGCAGTGGATGCAAATGAGCCCTTCATTTTCAGTATTCATGTTGCATTCTGTGGTAATGATTTAGAACCAAATTCTATTTAGAGCTAGGGAAAATATCTTTTATAAAGAAGTCATTGTAAATTTTGGCAATTTTTGCATCACTTATTCACAGTCCTTTATTAAGCCAGCTCTATAAATGGCTAAACAATCCCTTGTGAATAACATCCATTGCAGATTTTTGCTTTTTTTTCAATGAATAATTATCTGTCTTGACATTTTCTAGTTGCTCAAACAGCCCTTATTCTCAGCCATACATATACACCACTACTAATACTACATCTGGAATATGCTGAAAGTCTAAAGTATCCAAGACTTCATTTTCAAGCAATGTTTAGACGTGACAGCATGCAATGCCTATTAAGTTTCATAAGAACCGACCTGCTAAATCCACATTCCTGTATGATCTCTCAGGGTATAGAAGAGAGGCTTCCTTTGTATTGAATCTGCTGTTAATCTTCATTCTCTCTCTTTTTCATGGTGGATCTCAGTAATTCCTCCCAGCTCCCTAGCTCACAGACTAACATGAATAGCTTGTGTTTAATGCCATCACCACATAAAGTCCCCATAAATCCTCACACTGGACTAGATAGCTATGAAATGTACTGCAGGCTGTATTACATTCCCCATTTTGAAAATTTAGGGGCAAATGTTTAAAGAATGTTGTGATTAAGTTGGGTATTTTGACTACCGATAAACTGGAGCACACAGGTGCCATGATTTACAGCACTTTGAGGAGTGGTGAGACTGAACTGGATATTTCTAAATTGAAAAGAGATATGCTGCAACATCAGCTGGTTCTTCATTTACCAGGAGGAAAATGCAGCCCCTGGGAGCATTGTCCTTTACAGGCTTACTTATACTTGGCATAATGATTAGAACTAGCACATAACTACAAATGGGTGGTAAACCTGAGTTTCCTTAACCACAACACTGTCAGATATTAAGGAGTGGTGGTGTTTTTCACAAGTACTTAGGCTAACAGCCTTTGCAGAACTTCCCACTGCCTCCTTTGTCTCTGGAACAGCCCTGGTAAGTCCTTGGTTGGTGAAGGAGCAGTCATGTGTATGGGCACGGTGGGGATGGCCCATGAGCTGCCTTTCTCTAAAGCAAGCTGATCAGCAATGCTGGTTTTCCCGTGTCTTTCCTCCAGCACTTGCCTCTTCATGTCCTGCCTTCCCCTTCCAGTAAGAGGAGGAACAGAAGCCTGGCCTAGCCTTTTTTTTTTTTTTTTGAATGGTAGGAGTTGTAAGAGACCTCTGTGGGTCATCTAGTCTAGCCTTGGCTCATCATCTTTTAGACTGCAAAATTCAGTTCTTCTCACTGTCCTGGTATGTCTTCAAAAGTTTCTACTTAGAGGATCCTTAGAATAGAAAGAGATCAAGACGGACAAATTTTTAGCTGTATAACTAAACAATGTTGTATTCAGCAGAGAGAGGCTATTTTTATTGGATCCATAAACTGATTTCCATGGGACTTCTGTACCTAGGAGGTGAAATTCTTGTCTTAGCAGAGATATGGAATAAAGGCTGTGAACTGTTTAGGTCACATCTTGCTGTTGGTGTCTTGTATCTGTTTAGATCTGTTTGTAAGCACCTACAGACAGGTGAATTTCAAGTAAAGCTACCTTAGGATCAGGTTCTAAAAATAATAGATGTAGTTACTCATGGTAGGTCTGCAGTAGAAACTGTAGCTTGGTTATTTTAATGACCATGTTCCACACAAACATAAATTAAATGTAAACCCTACTGTGCTTAATTTTAATCAGAAAACTGACACGAGTTCACAAAAGTGAAACAGGGATAAAAGCAGATACTTATGGAGTCGACTTGAATATGACCTTTTCACATTTTTTGTTTCTCTTAAAAATTTTCCTGCATGAAAGCGTTATAATTTAATCTATACCTATACAAGAACTTTAAATTGTACATAATTTATGAGGGCTAAGAAAAATTCCTTTTTAACTCTTCCAGTCTATTGGCTCTGACCACATTTGAGAAACACTTAATTTCTTGCATCAAGCAGCAGATATTCTGAAACCATTTCAGTGAGTATGTATTCAACCAACTTTTTAACAAGAGCTAACATTTGACAGGATCTGCACCTACACATTGACCACAGCTCCCTGCAGGGTTTGGAGGTCAAACCGGAACTGTGGGGAGCCGTGGGGACAGGGCAGCCCCAGGGACAGGCACCAGCAGCAGCCAGGGTCAAGCACCAGGGCAGGGCAGGCAGGATCTCAGCTAGGAGCTGCAGCCTCGAGTCAGCAAGTGAGGTCAGGACAAGGTCTAGAGACAGGGATCTGGGTCAGCCTCCATCCAGGGCACAGCCAGATGAACTCCTGGAAGAGGAGGCCATTTAGGTGCCTTGCAATATTAATTTGACTCATGAACTTGGATTAAGAAAATCTTTTGGTCTATCAGTTAAACTTGGTTAAAGCTCTTTGGTTATAGGTAATTTTAAAGAAAAAACTACAGTGATGACTTAGAACTTAAATATCACATAAGAAGAAACATTTTTTTCAAAGTATTCTTATATGTGACATATATATTTGCACTAAAAGTACTATTTTCAAAATATTTTTAGAAAAAATTGTTCATCACTCTTTTAGAAACACTATGAGTAGCAATTTATGTCCTCACAGAGGAAATTGCCCTTTTTCTGACACTTTCTATCCTTTGGGTTGGCCCTCAGATGTAAAAACAAATTGTCCTATTCGAGACAATCAGCTGCCAACAGTTGTGTTTCACAGAGCCCTGACTGCTCATATACTTCTGGTCTCCATTTTCTTGTCAAAAATATCATCTTTTTATCCATTTCATAATAAAATTGAAATGTCTGTTAACCTTGGAAACAGGACTAAAAAATTGCTAAGTATTTCTTAAAATGCGAGGCAGGACATTTTTGGCACAGCTGCCACCAATGTAAAAGCTAAGGTCCCCCTGGCTGGCTAGCGCCTGACTCTGCATGGGAGATCTCGGAGTATGCAAAGCACATTGAAATAAGCTTGTGACTGGAATGCTAAAGCATCCTGGGGGACCTGTTCTTTCCCTCCCTCAGATCCACGGCTCAGCACTCCTCATGCCTGTGACATCAGCCTAGTGGTAAGAGTCACCGCTTTTTTTTCTGAAATCATCTAATTTGAATTCTATCGTAGTCCTCAGTCCTCCAAAGAAAATTATCCCCCACTGACTTACAGTGGAAACTTGAAATCCTTTGTGATTTTGTGTATTTGATGCAAATATCTCTTTGGTTGTCCTAGTTTTGTGATTCTCAAGGTCTGGAATAAGTAGTTTTCAAGAGTAAAAATTAGGAGAAAAATGTGTCAAGTAGGAAGCCTGAGTCATTTCTTGCAGGTTCAGACCATCCCTGTTCCAAAATCTTATGTGCAGTGGTAAAGTTATATCATCCTGAATGGACATTCAAGGCAGTGTTGTCCAGGATTCACATGCTTGAAATTTGGAGTGCCAGAATAAGTTATTTCAATTTGTCTTAATAAAGATCTTAGTGAAGTAAGCAGTTTTCACTACTGTATCACGATAAGGCTTTTGTATGCCACTCTGCAGCCAGCGAGGGATTTTAAGAGATGATTTATCCTGTCCACAAGGCAGGACCAGCTGCAGCTAAGAAGTTCGGTTCACTGGCAGGTTGGGAACGGAGGTAACACCAATGCTGTTGCACTGAGCGGTGCCCATACCACGAAGTTGGCACAGCAGTTTTGGGAACGGCTGCGCCTGTGCCAGCTCACACTCTCCCAGACAGCTCCTGGCATGCTTTGGGAGTCCCAGCATGCCAGGGACTGACCACATAAGACATACTGCAGGTAGAAAATTAGTATTTTAAATTCAACTGATAGGCTAATGACAATGCTGGAATTTTAGAAAACTGAAAAAAACCTAAAAAGTCCTTTCTTATTCTGTCACGATGATTAACACACTTTAAATCTAAAAATTAACTCATGGGCTTCTGAACAGAAATAAATCATGGAATCATACAATAGTTTGGGTTGGAGAGGACCTTTAGAGGTCATCTAGCCCAACCCCCCTGCAAGGAACAGGGACATCTTCCACTAGATCGGGTTGCTCAGAGCTCCATCCAGCCTGAGCTTGAATGTTCCCAGGGATGGGGCATCTACCACCTCTCTGGGCAACCTGTGCCAGTGTTTCACCACCCTCATTATAAAAAGCTTCTACCTTATATCTAGTCTGAATCTACAGTCCTTTAGTTTAAAATCACTACCCCTTGTCCTATCACTACAGGCCCTATTAAAAAGTCCCCAGATGTCTTCTCATGGCTAAAAAAATACTCTTATTTTAATTATTAAAATAAGACACCTTCAGAAGTCCACAACCGTTGGAAAGTAAATAGGTCAGTAACTTCACAGAATTAAAATATCCTCTATATTTTTTCTTGTTAATTATTCCACAGCTTATGAGTCAATTCAGTTTAAACAGTGTCAAATTTTGTTTAAGTCCAACTTTTTTATAGCATATTGTGTGACCTCACTTTATTGGGAAAGCCACTTGGCAAAGAAGACCAATTTTGGTTTAAAAACCACTAGAATTATCTAATAAAGCTCAGTAACAGAAAAGTACTATTGAATCAATCTGCTATGTTAGGCACAGCCTATCTTTTCCTCTAAGAAAACATATTTCATGTATTAGTTCAGTGGGTTTATATAACATGAAGATACAGGAGTAAAACTTGTCCTTTTATAGCAAAAACTTCTTACATGCCACCTGCCCATTCTCTAATTTATAGAGACAGAAATTTTTAAAATATAGAATTGTTTTACATGACCAAGAACTGCTGGTCACACAGCATTTTTTAATAATCATGTTGTTTGCAGTAAAGATTTGGCAGATCAACCTTTGTCACTTTAAAATACACTGGTCATAAACTGCAGCTGAATGGGCTTGACCTTGTTTTGGTAATATTCCCATCAGTGTAAGTATTAAGTTTTAGACTACAAGTATCAGACAGAAATAATGTGACACAAAATTTAGGGGGAAAAAAGTGAAATATGCAATTCAATTTTTTTTGCCTGGTTTCTGATGTTGAATGCTCTTGATTTACTTGAAAAGAAACCCATCAGCTGTGCTTCTGAAAATTCATTTCTAAAGCAGGTAAGCTAAATTGCTTATCACCAGGTTATTTGCCATCATTTTGCTCCAGACTGTTATTACTACCTGTAGTTTGTCAAAAATGTTTATCAAAATGGATTTGACAGAAACTGTGCTATAAAACTATTTCATTAGAAAACAAATAGGAGAGAAATGACACGAACTTAAAGGAAATGTGAGAGGTTTTAAATCTCTACTAATCAATATCTTCCTGAATACTATATGTTATAACTCTATGAAAATGTAATAAAACCATGTAGAAATACAGATTACTTTTCAGACATTTTCATTAACATAATTAAAATTTGCAAGCTGAGTTTTTTGAAACTCCACACCATGAGAAATATTGAAAATATTTTTGATGTTTCATGAAACCAAACTTCAAAAATATCAAAACTGTTTACAAGTCATCAGTTCAGAGTTATGACCAGCTATTCTCTCAGATAAATAGACCCAAAATGGAGAAAAAGGACAGAATACTATTTATTACTTTTATCAGTCAGCCAATGAAGGCTGGAGAATAAAGCATGAAGTAACTTCTGTTTCTGCTCTTCTTAGGTAAAGCAGCCAGGAGAAATGAAACAGTATACTGAGCTTCCTGCAACTTGCTTTTGTTCTGTCAAGACTCCCATCAACAAATATTAGCCATTTCTTCTTGGTCCACAGATTTTGATGAGGTGTTTGAGGCTTTCTCCCAATTAAACAGACCCATTTGTTTACAGTGAGACAGCTAGGAAGTTTTTCCGTCTGTAGCCGCTCTCCATTTTGTGAGAATCAGGAATCTTTGAAGTCATGTGAATCACCTGTTGACTACCTCCATTTTATCCCTTTAACAGTCTTGTTATGAGCTTAAAGTTAACAGTTTCCCTCATTTCAATATGGCAGCAAAAACATGATTCATAATTATTATTTTTTAAAACTCAGATGGAAAATATAAACGAGAAAAGCACACTAGCATGTAATGGAACACTGAAATTCATCTGTGCTCAGTGTCCTACACTCACTGCTCATTTACTTACTGTGTTATTAATAGACAGAGGTTCTATTTTTGCTAAATAGGCTCAAGTCATATATTCTTTTCATTACAGTGTTCAGGAGCACTATAAGACATTCAGGAATAAGATTAGAATAATAGAAAACAGCATGGAGTGCATTGTATTGAGTTTTTATTTGTTATAATCAAGTACAAGAAAAGCAGAAAAGAAAAGGAAAGCTTTCCAGAGAGCTGTCTTGTACCCTAAGACACTCTCAAAACCTACATATCCATCTCATGTCTTTTTTCCACATATGAAACACCTTGCTAACAAGAATTACAGACACAGAGTTGGCAGTCGTTAAGAAAATAATTTTCGAGTTGTATCTCCAAAAGGATTTAGGTTTCTTGCCCTCAATATGCTTATTTGAAAACTTCTGACCACTCACCCTTCTTGTGATCAGAAACTATTTGATATTTTTCATTCAAAATACAACCAATTAAGTACTACTCAGTCTTGAGGCTACTTTGTTCTTTAACTCAAACAACTTTTCTTCATCGCTGCTGTCTACTTCCTTTGCATATTTACAGACATCATCCTGTCTCTTTTTATCTTTGTCCTGGCCAGATTGGACAAAGTAACTTATTTTAGGGTAAGATTACTTGAACAAGAATTCATGTCTTTGTATATTTCACTAGCCACCTCATGGAAGCTGCCATAATATTTCTCCTTGGTAAGTTCAAGACAGCTTATCCTTCAGTGAATGAAGAAAATCTACCTTGAATTTACCATAAGACATGTGTAGGCAAGTAAACACTTAGTAAAGACTACTTCATGATGACTAGTAAATCTGTATCCTTCCCAGTTTTTCAGTAACTCATTCACATACCCTTATCCTGAGACTCCTCTTTCATTGCAGCACCCATTCAGTTTTAATTTTCTGGGGAGATTTTCAGGTACATACTAGAATACACTCTAAAAAAAAGTATTTTTGACCATTTGAGTAATGCTTTTGTCCATTTCTAGCATCACTGGAAATACTTTCCATGTACTTCTTTGACAGGCATATCCTTTAAGTGGCTTGCAGGCCAGTTCTCTGCTTAACTTGTACATGCAAACTTGCTGTCCTTTCTCATTTGCTCCTGTTGCGTTCCCAGTTTAGGTAGTTGTTTTATTTCTCAGTCCCTGAGTGCATGACCTCTCACCTGGTACAACATGTTATCTTCCTGTTCATATTATTCCAGTCTTCAAGGTCATCCAGCTCTTTCTGTATGATATTCTGATGCTCCTCTGTATTGATTGCTGCTCCCAGCTTTGTGTCATCAGCGGATTTCACCAGCACACAGCTACTCTTTGTGCCAAGGTCACCAGTGAAAACATTACATACAATTGGCCTCAAGACCTGTCCTTGAGGAATTACACTAGCTACCCTCCTCCAACAACACTGTTCCGTTTTTAGTCATCTCCCTGTTAGCCAGGGTTTCTTTTGCTTTGCAGCTCTTGTGTTGTGCTCTATTATCCCCAGAAAACTGTATTTAGGGCCTGGTGAATCTGTTCTTTAAGCTTTTGCTCTCTTTCCTTTGCCTGTAATGCTTGCTATGTCAACAAAGCCAGAGATCAGGCTGGTCTGGCATGATGTGTCGTATATTATCCCCCATTGCCTTTTTTCCCTATTTTCCATCTGCCTCTCTGTCTTTTCCTTGAAATCTTCTAAAGCCTTATGGACTATTCTAATTAGACTGTCTGGTATATAGCAGAATGTATATAAGATATATGACTATGAACTGGCTTGTAAATAATTAGCAAATGGAAATTCAAATTATTTCCATGGGACATAGTGGTAAAGCCCACTCAGAACCACTTACTATTGTTACTAAAATGAAGTCCTAAATCAGGGCTTAAGCCTCCTACATCTTCATAAGTACTCTAGCTACCAGCGTAGTGGTTAAGAGGACGTTAGGACTTGCTCTTCCACTCGTCTCTTGGAATAGACAATTTCACATTGAATGTTGAAAAAAAGTAAGCTCAATTCCTTGTTATGAAAGAGATACCCATCTCTGGCTCAGAGAAGCTGACTGCCTGTCATAGGCAGGATGCAAACACTTCTACTCTCCTTTGTATTTCTGCTTTAGCAAAAACCTTTTTAACACTTACAGCTTACTCCTTGCATTATAAAAGAGAGCATGGATGCCTCATCCATGATTGTGAATTGCAGTGGGCGCCAAGGAATCTGAAATTACTCATTTTATTAGTATTTCCATTAAAGAACCCTTTCTAATGTGATCTAGAATCTAGATTCTTTAAAACAGCATAGACAGCGTTCAACAGGAAGGGCTTATTTTATCCTCATCTATTTTTTCCTACTTATAAGCAGGGAGAAATGGATAGCAAAATGTCTTCTCAAGGTTGCAAGCCTTCCAGGGCAAGGGTCTAACTAGGTGTTTGTCATCACTGCAGTTCCAATATAGTTTACAAAGCTGATTTTCTTTTGCTTTTGCACAGAATTCCAAGAGGCTTACCTCACCTTTATAGTTTTTTACCCCACATATATTTTTAATGAATTTCAAAGGCACCCACTACAGTAAAGTCGGCTTCATCATTCACTGACATACTTTTCTGCTTTCCTGTTCTCACATCATATACTCAGAATTAGCTATAAAGAAGTGTGTGATACTAAGATGGCATTACCTTATGCATGATAAGACTCCTCTAGCTTGTTTCTAACATTTGCTGTATTATTTTCATTGCTTGACCCTTCAGAAAAACTCAGACATTGATAAGATGCAGCTTTATGATCTTTCTGCATGTTCTCAAAAAAGAATATAATTTTAAAACTTCTAACCTTCTTATTTTTAGACAGAGCAAAAAATAAAACTCATTAATCATGTCCTGCAGAATGTCACTATTATAGATGCTGCAGAGAGTTGCCACAGTGGCAGTAAAATATTCATATTTTCAGAAAACCAATTACAAGGTACAGTAAATCACTTAAACGTGTTATTGGTGATATTCAGAAATCAGTGAGAGTTTCTTCCTGTACGCATAATTACCTGAGGCAACCACTTCTTTTCTTGGTCAGTGAGGAGAAAATCATAGTTGATGGTGAAAAGAGGAACTTGTGTTTGTGGAGACACTTTCGAGCATAAAAAAGTCACCATTTTTCACGCTTTACTTCAACAGGACCCGAATGCACTCTTCACCTCAGCGGTTAGCAGAAAATGAGCTCCAAAGATCTCTTTTAAAACCTTGCCAATGGTCTAGTAAAGGTACAATTTGATTACCCTGACCACTCTTGTAGTACCCCTGTCCATTTGCTCTGCACTTCCTGTGAAAACAAGACCAGAGTATTTTCCTAGCAATGTAAAAGGACTTATTTATTTTGCTTTGTGACAGTGGTCCTTATTTTCACTGGTACTCCTCAACTTCCACATGAATATATGTTTCTGAGAAACAAATTCTATGCCACAGTTCCTTGTGGTCTCAACTTTTCATGTTCTAAATCCCTCTCTCACAACTTTTCCTACCACGATGCTTCCGGGTCACTGGCCTGTGGATTGGGGGACGCTGGGTGTCATCTGTGGCTTATGTGACAGCTTTATATATATGGGAGAAAACCTGTGGTTATTGTCACCTGAGCCCCTCTCTTAGGTACTTGTGCCTTATGAATCTGCTTGCCTTTTGCATCTTATTATAAATCTGGACTGCTCATTCTGTGGATTGCAGAATAGCTTTTTCCTGTAGTTTTGTATATATTTTAGCCAGGAGCTCCAGGTGCTACCATGACAGAAAGAAATAACAGTCAGAAAAAGCCCCGCAGGTGTATATTTTTAAACTGCTGCATGCAACAGAACAATGCTGGGTATGTGGCAGTGTAATTGTTGAACAATGACTGCACATTTTTTCTCTGCCTGGATTCTGCTAATAGTTACTATGGAAATGTAAATTAAATAATTGGCGATGCGTTGGACTATAAATACACCTGTAGATGGCGGCTGAAGTGCTCACCTTTTAAAGCAAAAGAATTTTGCATTAAATTTAAATGAAGGAAGTATTTGCCTGAAACACAACACAAGAGACCTTCTGTCATCCTTACTGAGCTGCTCTCTGGATAACGTTCCCAGACCAGAGTCAGAAGATATGTTGAATTTGGCAGAAAAGACAAAATATCACTCTCCTTCTTTAACCTCTCCTTGTTTTATTACTTTCCTTCTTTTTTTCCTTCTTTTCTGTTTTTGTTGCCTTTTTTGTTTATTTTTCTGTTAGATGGTTTCCTTTGTTCTCTTTGACCTCTTTTTCTCAAATCTCATTCCTTTACTCTTGCCATAGAAACTTTGTGCAGTCCAACTGCAAAGCTGATGAAATGGAGAATAATTTCTAAACACACTTGCCTGAGTTTAATTGCTTTTGCTTGGCAGTCCCTCTAAATCTTCTTGCTGTGCTAGACCTCCTTCCTTTGCCAGTAGTGTCTTCGTAACCTTCTTCTCCTGCCCTGCCAGTTCTCCCAGAAAAAAAAATGGATGCTGCAAAGTACCACTGACCTTCTTTGACTATGGATTGATTATGCTGTGCTTTCCAGAAAAACGTGTCACCCAAGAGCCAGCAGACAGTAACCTTTGGTTGCAACCAGGGTGATTCTCTTGTGTTTACACTGACATAAATTGTAAATACTCCTACTGAAGTCAGTTGGTCAACTCTGTGCATTGGTATATATCCGAAATCAGAATCAGACCTCATGTATTAGTATCTCCACATATTGTTAAAAGGTTCCAACGGACCCACTGCAATATAAATTCTAAACACGACAGTTTTAATACCCACAGGCACAGTGCTGACTTATAGAAGTTTACTGGAATTAAATGCCTAAATAAAGGCAGGTTCTTGAAAGATCAGATACAGTTTTCCTTTGCTTCACTTTTGTTATCACTATTGCGAAGCGATGCTCGGGTCGCTATCAGTTGTAAAAAGGTACATGATTTTGCTTTTAGAGATGAAGCACTCAGAACAGGAATGACACTTGGCAGCACGCTGACCGTTTCAGTTTCTCATGGCAGCACTCTGCGATATGATTATAATGTTAGCCCTCCACACACACATAAATACAACACTTTTAGCTTGTGATTGCACTATTCACATACACGTAATTTACCTTACATATAAGCTGAACACATGATTTGTGCTGGCCTACAAGACATGAAATTCAGCCACATACTCAATCACTTTACACTGATTACATGGGCAGAAGTCATGACATCATACCTCCTATATGTTCACACGGGTAAAACGATTTGATCGGAACTTTCCCCACTGGCGTGTATGCACGTAGGTATATACCCACATAGACAAGCACAAAGACACACGAGCACATGCATCCTTTACAAGGATTTTGTTACTGACTTCAGTGAGAGCAACATTTCATCTGTGTGAAGGTAAACTGATGGCAGACAAGACATAAATTACAATTTCTTGCCCTTTGACTGCCTAGCCTATGCCTACGCCAATGTACCTCTCTTGGGAATGCCTGCAACTTAGCAAACCTATGGGCCATCTGACAGATGGCTGAAAGTGTTTTAAATCAGTCTTCAAGACAAATATGTCCTCTTTCTTCAATATGGCAGGATTTCAACATCCAAATAAAGTTGTATTTCTGCCTAACAGGTATAATAACTTCTTTTTGTTGTAACTCCAACCCTATCAAGATCTTCAGTGCACTTGCTACCGGACAACTTTGTCTGAATTTCCATCTTTAAAGGACACAGCATAATGCATGAGAATGTACACTATGATGATATCAGTAGCTACTTGGTAGTTTAATGGTTTGAGATTGCAGGATTAAAATGTTAGTATTTCAGTCTTTAAGGACTGGATTTCATGTCCAAACTGAACAAATTAATTCTTCTGAGGACTAATGAATTTCTATACTGTTTTTGAATTTAATACTCATAGACTGCTGCAGCAGAAACAATTAAAATGAGCCCATTGGAGCAATTAAAAATGAAGAAATTAACAATTGCAATCCCTAGAACTTTCAAACATCAAACATGCTTTTACTGTTATAACACCTCACAGAATATTTATCAATACTTAAACATAACCAGAAACTATTTCGAATTCTTTTCATAAAATATATTTTTGCAGAAATGTTGTGGGAATCTCTCATAGTCGTAAACAAATAGACATCATTAAATCTTCTTAGTTCTAAGGCACTATAGATTTTCTCTGAGGTTTGAAAGTGAAAGTAGGTGTGTCAGGAAACATTTTTAAGCTTCCACCTAATTTGAATTAGGGCTAGAAAAACCCGGATGCACCAATTCTAGTTGTGCCTTTATGAGGAGAGGAAATTCCTATGGAAGTGAGAGGTATGCAGCTACATTTTAGTATGTTTGGATACAATCTTTCACTGGAGAGGAAGACACAGGAGCAGTAGATGTCCTTTGTATTAAGTGCAATCCATAGTATCATCTGCATTGAATGGTGAACATGGTAAGGAAATACCTCAAATTACAATGGTAACTGTTAGGTAGTTTTCAGTGTTACAGATGTTAAGATACAATGTCCCAAGAGCTTGCATGTGGTTTAGGAACCAGTTAAAATCCATATTAAAATACCTATACATTTTCACTGATGAGAGTGTAGTCGTTGACATACTGAACACTGGTAAGTTTTCCTGTCACGATTTCAGTTTTTTTAAAGAGTCAAAATGCCAAAATTACCTTTTCTTTGCAATTCTGTTAGTTGTGACAAATCAAGGAATTTAAGTTAAAATTGTGATATAAGGAGAAAATTCAATTTCAGGTTGTGGTGTAGCTGAGTGTGAGGGCTGTGCCAGTGTGCACACCCAACACATTTGGGCATCATTTACCTGGTATCCCAGGAGCTCCTCATCTAGTCCTGCACAGGGGAGACAAAAGGTTCAACGGGCTTATTTGATACAAATACTGACTTGAAAGGAGGTGATCGACTGAACTCCATAACAAAGTATTTGACTAACCCTTAGTAGAACGCTCCAGATGGGAATTTTGGACAGCCACTTCCCCACAGACAGCTCCTGCTGTGCTCGGTCCAATTACTAGACACTATTCTTGTGCTTAAGATGTGCTGATTAACTCCCTGGGTGGAGAAATTGGCAGCCCCAGGGACTCGGCCAGACCAAACTCTCTATATTATTTGAAATAGTCAGTAGCAGCTGTTTCTGAAGATACAGAAATGATCACAGAGAACAGCATTTTGTATTTAGTTAAGATGGGACATTTTCTATGTAGCATTCAAGACAATCAATAGCAATGGTTCATGCATAGACTGGAGTAGTCACATAGGACCACAGCCCAGCTGAATTATAAGAATTCACTAGAACAATTCAAAGAAACTCATTTGATATTGCTGAAGTTGTCACTGCAAGAATGTTTGTAACAAAGACTCCTGTCACCTTCTGGACAACAACTGACCATCCCATTCAGGATATCTGATTAGGTGCACAAGCATGCCCTTATGTAAAAGATCTTAATAAATTACAATTTTTAAAAATGCTCTGTCCATGAGTATCTGTGCAAGACCATGGGTGAGCCATTCAGTACACTCCTTTCCATAAGCCCTGTGGATAGTGCATACATTCATAATATTATTTCATGTTAAGGTGTGAACTAGCCTACAGTCTGACCTGGTACGTGCACTGCTTAAAAGAACATTTTCTACCTTTCACCTGGTATTTTCTGTGATGTGTCTTCAGAAGAAGCAGAGTCAGACCTCAGCTTACAAATTCTGTAGTAGCTTTCCACCACTAAGAATATACATACATAAATATCTCCTGGCTAATGGAAGAATGAGCAGCAGACTTCAAAAGAGTTTTAAATTCCAGTAACATTAGAGCTTTGCAGATACACTTAAAGTATGAGAAAGTGTTGTTTAGAATTAGCAGTAGGAAGGCCTTTAAGAAAGAGAAGTGTGTATGGGGCTGCAATAGCAGGAAGGCAAATGGCATGAAATCTTCAGATTTGCTGCAAATGCCTGCAAACACTAACAATGTAAAAGACTTTCTTTATTCTTCTCCATGACAAATATATCAGGATAGTAAATGCCAAGTGTGGAATAGTGGGTTTAGGAATGTGAGTGGACAGAGATTACGTGAGTTGCTCCATTTAAACAGAGCAGAAAGGAATTCCAAGCCGAAGAAGAGATGGGACAGTTCCCCACAAATACTTGTGAGGGTGTCTGAACTTGAGGTTCGTCATAGTAACCAAAGAGGACAGTTCATGTAGCTGTTAATACTGGGGAAATAAAGGTAAAAGTAATGAAGCTTTGCAAATATTTCTGTTCCTAAATGCTGTCAACCTCTGTATGACAACTGTTTCTTGATGGTTTTACTGCAGCCATTTTTTAATTTACTTGAGACATGATATGACTTTGTGTTGCTTTTACACACCAAGATTTCACAAAAAAGAACAAATGACTAATCACAGAAATGCCTACCACCTGTTTCCTTATTCAATTTAAAAACAAACAATTATCTTCAAGAATACTTAAGCAAGGGATTGCCGGCAGCAGAAAGAAAAACAAGAGGAAAGAAAAGAATAATGTTTCATTAGAAAATAGAAAGTAACTATTCCAGTGCATTCTGTTATCTTCGTTCATTAACAGTGATTGCTCCCCTTCAGCTGGTTCACTTAACTTGCTGTTTTAATCATTCATTTTATCAAATTTAATTCATCTAGACATAATCATGTAAATTATAAGCAGTAAATCAGGTAGCAAGAAATAATGACTGATAATGCAGTTACTTTATTTTATTCTCCATGCAATACAATGATATGGCTTTATCAGAACAGGAGAAGAGAAACATTCCCTGATTTGTCAGTGGATGCTACGCTAACTTGGTGACTTCTTTAAAAAAAATATTTTTGTCAGTCAAATGCCTAAAGGAAGTTCCTCCAACTGTTTTAGCAGTCCCAGTGATTGGACTTAAGAACTTGTCTCGAGGAGCCTGTTCTCCCACTATCTTGACAGTCTAATTCTGCAAATATGTACCTCTCCACTTGTGAATACTCAGGCATGCGATGTACAAATCCTGGACCATTCCATACACAGAAATTCTGGTATTTGAAAACCTATTCAAAATAAATACAAAAGAAAGACTGGCAGAACCAAAGCAAATGTTTCTTTTAAGATACGAGATGCAACTGTGTAGCAAATATTTTTTTAAAAACTTGCAGAATTTGTGCATCTGTAATACCTATATTTTGTACTGAACAGCAGAATTTTTCAGGATGATCAGTTCGTACCAATCTGCCTCTGCTTTCCAACCACATGATGACATACAATAGTTGCATGAAGCATAAAATGTCAATTCTGAATGAATGTTTTTAGAAATCAAGCAGTGAAAAATAGACAAAGAAAATTATAGTGACAGTGCAAAATAAAACCTGCAGTAGCATCTAGAAAACAATGTTGATAACTATCCACTTTAAGAGAACATTGTGTTTAACTGAAACAGCAGTCGCTTAGTCTTATCATTATATTTAGTTCACATATGCACAATACACAGGAATATCTATTTGAAGAACAAAAAAGGCCAACTACGTGTTTTCAGAACAAAATACCTTCAATTTTCTTCACAGAAGCTGGTCAAGTATATCTGAACTTTTTCAACAAGACTGTTCACCAAACTTTATTAAAGAAACCTTCTGACTAGTTTCCTGCTTTGTTCAGTGAACTGACTTTTTTAAATACACAGACCTTTATAATTTAAAGTTTATTTTGATATTTAGAATGCCAGCCAAGTAAGAGTAAAATAATTTTAAGTTTATAGTCAGTTTTCATTCTTCTACCCCCCCATCAGACATTACATTTTCCTCTTTACTTTCCCAGTGTAGCTTCATATGTATTGCATATTTCTACACAATTTTACATATAAATTTTCATTTCAATCCTACTAGTGGCAGGAATGCCCACATAAAGCCCCCAGATACTAGCTTGAGAACTTTTTGCCAAAATAGCCTAAAGGGTTTCTCTGTCTTGGAACTCCTGACACACCCTGGCAATCATGAGAAAATCAATTTGCTGGTGAAATTCCAGGACGCATCACTGCACACGGCAGAGAGATGTTTAATGCCTTTTAGGTCTGTCAGAAATATTCACCAGAGCAAGTTGCATAGGACCTTGTCCAGGCGGGTCTTGAATATCTCCAGAGAAGGAGACTCCACAACCTCCCTGGGCAGCCTGTTCCAGTGCTCCGTCACCCTCAGAGGGAAGAAGTTCTTC
>Ga0065711_1037477_pt1 | contig 19793 bp, 8 predicted proteins | sample Hoacrofraction12_FD_59098 | JGI IMG/M metagenome (GOLD analysis project Ga0065711, IMG submission 59098) | Hoatzin crop microbial communities from Cojedes, Venezuela - Epithelial fraction 12 v2 (version 2) | ecosystem: Host-associated > Birds > Digestive system > Esophagus > Crop | place... | reverse complement strand
CCAGCTCCCTCAGCCTTTCCTCATAGGAGAGATGCTCCAGTCCCCTCACCATCCTCGTAGCCCTCCGCTGGACTCTCTCCAGTAGCTCCTCATCTTTCTTGAAGTGGGGAGCCCAGAACTGGACAGACTACTCCAGATGGGGCTTCACTAGGGCAGAGTGGAGGGGGAGCAAAACCTCCCTCGACCTACTGGCCACACTCCTCCTAATGCATCCCAGAATCCCATTGGCCTTCTTGGCAACCAGGGCACACTGCTGGCTCATGGTCCACCTGTTATCCACCAGGACACCCAGGTCCCTCTGTGTTTTACCAGATGAATTTCTTGCTTAGCACATTTTGAAATACAGTCCAAATACTTTATTTAAATAAATACGGGCAAAACTTTCATTACCTTTTTTTCATCAGAAGTAATTACAGACACAAAAAATATCACCCAAAGTCATCACTTGGCTGATTCTGTAAAGCCAAGGTACAGCTTAGCATTTGGTGCTGAAGCAGTGAAAAACGTACAATTTTTGTAAACCTTGGGCAGTCTTCATGGAGCAGTTATTACATGGTAGTGCACAATGTAAAAGAAAACAAAGTGTCTACAGATAACGGGAACAACTGAAACCACGAGTCTTGCCACCATCAGCAGGTGAGCAGGCAGGCACACCTCCAGAAGGTGCCATTCTGTGCAGTGCAGGACTGTCCAGGAGGATGTACAGGCTGTTTGAAACTTACCCAGCAAACCATTCCCAAAAGAAATTTTTGAGCTTAGCTACTTAAATACAGCTTAGCTCTAAAATCCCTGGTTAGCTCCCCTTAATGCTTCTTTACTGGAGTTAATGTTAAAATAAATCTTCCAGCATATCTCAGAAACCCTATTTTTTTTAGGTAAACAACGTAGTAAAGTTGCATAGTTACAAATCAAAATGCTAGAATGAGAAAAATAAAAAAAAAGGAACATTTCTGATTTATCACCACTTTAAGAACTGAATTTAGGGATGCATTCAATTACGTAAATCCACACAGGAGTAAGGGGCTTTGCTTCTGCAACAAGCTATCTGGATCCTGGGTCCAAACACAAGCAGAGCCCCTTTAATACTTGACCCTGCACCAGTGGTAGCAATGGGAGTAGAGACTGCAGGGCACACAAAATTGAGCCTTACAGCAAAATGAAAGCAAGTAGGTTTTCTCATGCAGTCTCTGAAAGCAATTCTAAATTTATTGCTTGAGATTTATCTTTTTTTTCCAAAAGGATGAGGGAACCTTTTTTTTTTTTGCCCCCAACTCAAATGTCAATAAGGTATAACATTATAAATAAACTTCTAGTGTTCATGGCACAACTATACAACGCAATACATTTCAAACAGTGAATAACTGAGGTTACAAAAAGAAGGGCAATTTCAAAATATTTCTTCTAGATTCAAGTTAAGGGGGATGTGGCATCTTGCACTATTTATTTGTTAGTGCATCAGGGTGTGCAGCTGGGGAAAAAATAGGATGGTATCATAAAATCTGGCAGTTTTCACCGACTTAGGGAAGGTGGACAGAGGATGAAATGGGAGGGAGAGGAAGGTGTGTCACATTGGTTGGGACAGCTTCTGAGCAGAATACTGAACTTAGCTGATAGTTCAATGCCAGCAACAAAGTCCCTACCCAATGTAGGAATCAAAAGAGAAGAAATATCTGGAGAGAGTAACCAGAGCTGCAATGTTTCTACAAGCACTCCTGGAATTACACATATCCCTGATGCCAAGGGATCTACGTAACACCGACCCAGTCTTTAACAACATAAAGACTCACACCACGTTAGAAGGCTCTCTCCCTAGAAAAACTTTGCTAATTCTGGTATTAGCCATGCAGTTAGTTTCTCCAAGGCAGTACCTTGGCTCCATTTTGTGCAGAGCAATCGCCCATCCTTAAGCCTGTGATTCTTCTCCTCCCATTGTCGGCTGTGTACAGCAACCTCAATAACATGGATTTCAGCTACTCCCATCAGCATTATTTCAGTGAGTATCTGACCGGATTATTTAATTTGTCTCATCTTCTTTGTAAGCCTCCCCCTCCTTTGCAAGCAAAAGAGTCACACAGGACTCGAACCTTCTCTTGAAAGTACTCCACACACAATTCGCCCCAACTGGACTCTGCATCATTTAATACGGCTCTGACTAAAGATTTAAATGGCTTGTACCCAACATCTGCTTCCCAGTAACATATACCAGAGATTAAAAAAAAAAAAAAAGGAAAAAAGACCACTGAAACACATAATTAAAGTTCAGTATGCCATAATCCGCATCAGAGCAGTGCAGCACAAGGCTACCAGGTCATACGCATCTTGAGGGACAACCCTGTCTGCCCTCCCACCACCCCCTGCATTGACTCCAGTTCAGGCCCTTCCTTTCACAAGTTGCCCCTCACATTAAGATGACATTCGTGTGTCTCCACACGGGAACCTGCAGAAATATCCCAGACTTTGTACAGCATGAAAAAAGCTGGTAATTAAACAGTGGCAGAAGTTGGATAAAAACTTAGCTTGAATAAAAGCTAAAGAGACACGATGCGATTTTAAGCTATGTGTGATAGGGATGAATATGGCTGACCATCTATATAACACATGCTTAAGGTGGATACATTTATACTTAGACACTGCAACCAAGCCATTATATTATTATATTGTGGTTTTCTGCACAATACAACAGGATGACAGTATTCTTCATATTTAATTGCCTTCCAACTGCATAACAAAGCAGAAAATGCCAGGTGCCAGGCTTAGCGTGTCTGTCATTACGTTGCTAGTTTTCATCATAGTTTAACATTTGGCTGCAGCAGGGATTTAGATCTGGGAATTATTTTCTCCATGTCAGCCACCTAGATTTAAAAAAGGTAGCTAGCCATAGAATTTATTTCAGAGCCACAGCCACATTCTTGAAACACACCAATTTATCTTCACCCTGCGTATGCCACTCACTCTGGGGTCCACAAACCCTTCTTCAATATCTTCCAAAAAGGGAATGTTTGCAGTGAAGTACTGCAGATGTGAATATGGCTCAGCTACTTATATCAGCTTTTACTTGCTTTCAGTTCACAGACATTGTAATTGCTATTAATTGCAGTGATGCAAAGAAGTTGCTACTCCTGCTGAAATAGATCAATAATAGTAATTAAAATAAGATTACAAGGATTTCATGCCTTAATATGTCCTCCACAGATCACTAAATTTTAAAGGCCATTGGGTCGTGTAGTCTTACACTATTAAAGAACAGACATAGAACTTCAGAGTTTTAGGTCATTCAAATTTGTCTGCTTTCACTTCCAGTCATTGGCTCATGAAAACTAATGTTTGCAGAAAGGATGATCTTTTATACAACTAAATTGAAAACTGTCTATTTGGCTATCTGTATGTACCATCCTGACATCTGGTCCCACTCTCTGCAATATGTGCCGTGTCATTTTAGGGCCATGTTTCTGGCAGAGATGAGACCAAGCTTCTAGGTTTTGTTTCATTACAAACTCAGAAATCTCCGTGAAAATTCCCAAAACAGGAAAAAAAAAAAAAGACTAAATCAATTTTTTTCTAAATAGCAAAGGGGGCTTTTTCAGCTGTATTTAACACTTTATTTGTGGAAGCATTTCCCATTTGTCCAAAAGCTTGTTCATCCACCTGGTCTTGGGAACATTTATTCTATGTACTGCTTTACAGAGGCTCAAATGCAGCCCTCAGCGGCACTGTATCAGCATGCCTGTACCTGAGAGTGGGTACCTGAAGTCCTTCCAGCTCCAGATTCTCTCCCAACAGCACGGGTCCACATGAGGACAACAGCCAAGTGCCTGCACAACATCCTGGTTTCCCTGGGATGTAAATCTCTGCATGTGGTCCCAAAGGGAGTTGCAGCATGGTTTCACCGTATCTGAATAAGCAATGGGATCAGCGTCCTCAGGCACACTGTAAACCCATCTGCTGACAATTTCAGCACAGTGTGACTCTGGTAATTGTGAGTGGTATGGAACGGATGGCTACCCATGCTATAAACAACCTCTTGGTAGCCCAGACTGACAGAGGTTGGATATTTATCTCCTCTAGTAGGCAGAACACATATAAAGGTTAAGCCTCAAGGTAACATAATTCTCTAGCTTCAAAAGTAGGGAGTCATGATTTTAGAAATGTAAGTGATGGTACATACACCAATGGAAAGAGTTGTTACATACAGCTAAGTACTCAGAATAAAAAACAGAATCACCACAAGTAACTGCAAGACAAAAATCAAACTTCCAGTCGCTACATACTTCACAGCCTAGTAACAATAGGAACTTCATGTGACCACAATTTCTGGATCCAAACCCACTACTCCAAATTTTTTTCTTTAATTTTTAATTTCAAAAAAAGAGACAGACAAACATGGACTTTTGGACTAAATCTAAATAAGTTTCAGAAAACTCTTTTACTTAAAAAAAAAAAAATCAGCCTCATTTCAGAGACCCCGAGCACACATGCTCCATTCTGGTTTGCACCTTGAAAATTGGCTGGATTCCTCAGTACGTTTTATAGTGTCCCTTCTCACACTTCTATATATGAAAAGATTTCTGCATGGCTTTGGTTTAGCCAGAATTTATTTCAGTGCAAGTAATATTTCCCAATTAGAAAAGATGCCATGCATTTTTCTGATTTCTAGGACTATCATCCTACCAATTTTCTTAAATAAGATACGTATCCCACTAAGGATTCCACTTTCCTCTCTCAGCTCATTTTTCTCCAGTCTATTTTACCTTGTTTTCCTACTCTTTCAATACTACTTAGCCACTTAATTCCTCATCCATCACATCAATTTAGATCACTCTATGCTGTGCAAGGTATCTCTCATTATCTTACCTTTCACCCTCCTTGTCATACATCCAAATCCCCCTGAGCAGACTGTAACAGCCTGGCTCTGTAACTCCAGGCATGGAAACCTACACCTCTAATTCTACCACAAATCATCTTAATCCCCCCCAATTCTCAATTTGTGTGTCACAATCCTTTTCATCATATTCTTGTAGTGAGGCTCCACATCCACTCAACAACAAAATAACTTTGATTTGTAGTCATGTTTGCCTCAGGTGGGAATTTCACAAGACTCCAGCCTTGGCCTAACGTTGTCCACGATGGGAATGACACTGTTTGTACTCCAGCCAAGACCGACTGCATTTGAAGAACTCCAACCCTCAGTAAGAAAACTCACATTTCCTTTTTTCAAGCTCCTTTTTTTAATCTTTTGATTTATCTCCTCAATTCTGACATTACAAAATAGCACTCAAGTGCATAAAGCATCTTATTATACAATGACTCAGCAGTCTCTGCATGAGTACCTACATCACATACAGTAGTCTACATCTACAATGGAGAGACATAAACCTAAACTTCCTCGGCCATATTCTTCTTCATGCATGAGAGACCTGCTCATAGGGAGGAAAATAAACTGCCTGCAATGGTGTGTTCCCCTACTCATGCAGTCCCTTAACAACTAACAAAAGTGCATTTGATGCTTTATGTGGAAAACAGAGAGATGGAGGTGGGACACCCAAGTGAACTTTGGAAAGTCATCTTTCACTCAGCTGGCTCTTCGGGCTATTCACTCTTACTTGGGTCCATCCTTCACCACCATACCAAGAACTCAAAGAGCACCAGGACCTGCCCCCAAGGTCTTTCCCACTAAGCTCTGACCTTCTGTTAGCTTCTCCTGAAATGCCAGTTCTAAAAGAACTCTTCTCTCTCCTACTTGCTGTAAGGAGGAAACACTCACCTTCTAATGAGAAATACTCTCCTTTTAATCAATCAGAATATTTCTTCCAAATTAAGCTTATTTATTTACTTATTTTTCACCTACGAACAGTGTTTGAGCATACTTCTGCTAGTGAGCCAAAAAGTTAGATCCCAGAAAAGAAGTACCAGTCAAAATAAATGTCGAAAACCAAATGAAGATAAAGAGCATTAATAACTACAAGCACCCAGAACACAGCGACCAGGTCAAAAGATTTAAATGTCAGAAAGCAAGCCGTATCACCAAAAAGAAATAAATCTCCCCTGGAAGACAGAGAAAAAGGAAAATGTAGACCCAAGGAGGAACGACTGACTGTTTACATACCTGTTTTCAAAATCGCTTCCATTCTTTTCAGGCACTAGGGAAAACTGGAGTTGGAAGGGTTTGAAATGAAGTATATAAGCAGTTACACTACAATGTCTGCTGGAAGCTCAAGGGCCGTAACACCCCATGCCATGAGAAAGAAATGTTACGCTTGGTTCTCTTATTAAAGAGGAGTTGATATTTCATTTGTTGGAAGGTAATTGATAGCAGCTCTAGGATCACTGGAGCTCATGATACCTTGTTAATGTTATTACATTTTGGTTAAAGTTTGCCACTGTAAGTATGCCTTTTTATATAACGCACTATGCCAATGAATCTCTTCACTGTCACAAATGTTGCAGATGGTTTATTTCCCCGCTATATGTTAGAGAAAAAGTTTAAGCTCATCATTTAAATCTGTACTGCTCCAGCACAGAAATTTTCTGTTTGTTTTACATATTAAAGAACGAATATCTGGAGACAACACTGCATTTTTATAAAAATCACGTTCCTCTTAGTCTGAAATTGGTTATCTTAAAAAGCTGTATTATATTTACAACCTTGATAATACCACCTCCTTGCACAGCCTGACTGTACAGCCTGCTTCCAGACAGGCAGCCCTCATATGATCTCGAATTCAAGTTGCAAGTATTATCGCTTCTGTCATATTTGCTATAAATAAAATGGAACAATGTCAAAAGATGGTACTCAGCACAGAGACAGGGATGGAATTTTAAAGGAGCTCTGCAAAATCTGCACCAAAGTCTGCATTAAAAAAATCAGAATGCAGATTTTATATAGTGAGGGTATATACCTGCAGAATTTGACAATTTAAAAAAAAACAACCACCCCAAAAAAAAAAACCTCAAAGGTGTTCTAAGAAAAAACTGTTAAAATATGAACAGAGGCTTTTTCATCTGTTCATGGCCCTAAAGATAAAAGGCTCTAGAGAAAAATTAAAACAAGTTCTAATGCCATTATAGTTGCATTTTAATAATGAATTTTCTCTACGCTGACTTGTGCATGCATTATTTGTCGCAGTTATTGCTTGTTTTCTCTATTATCTTAAGCTGCAAGCTCTATTTCTTAAATGTTAATACATTTAGCAGTTAAAAAGCTTTAATTCAGCATCCGTTTAAGATATTTATGTTTTCTGTCCTCAAACAGTTTCTAAGATTCCAGCAGCAGCTCAAGAACTGTTTAAAAAATTGGAGATAAATCTCCCTCTCAATCAGACATTTTAGAAGACATCACAAAAAAAAAAGAAAATTACAGCATGGTTCAAAACCTAATCCTAGGACAGGATTTTAAAAATGCTCATTCAGAGGCATTCTCTACTTTCGTATAAGTCAGTGGCAAATTTGTCACCAGCTTCAGCCAGAGCAGCTACAGTTTTGATTATTTACGTCAAGCCATATTAGTCTGCCCTGCAATGGATTAGGACTGCTTAAAGGCAATCACTGGGTCTGAGCTGACAAGGGAGGCTGGGGCAGGAGGACATCCCAACTGGTCCAGCCCATTTTGAAATGGACATGCAACAACGCTTTTGGATGACAAGCCAGTGACTCTAAAACCCACATCCATTAATGTACGTAGCCACATATTGTACTGAAAGCACAAGGCACGCCTTTTCCAACAGGAGAATGCCATGTAGGTAAAGCCCAGCAGCTTAAGACCATCTGGAATATTTGCACAGAGCTTCAGTCGCCTCTTACTGCTGCCAGATGCCTAATGAAAACAATCCTTTTGAGGCAGACTACTGTCACTTACCTCATCCACATTCTCAAAGGCATTGATGATGTCATACGGTAAACAGGACAGAAGATCAATCACAAACCACGTTTTCAGGTAGTTCATCCTTATGAGTTTGGGATCAGATATAACCTCTCCACCAGGGCCAACAAAGGTCGTATGAAAGTTCAAAACAATGTCAACCAGAAAAATAACGTCCACGACACTGTCCAGCACAAGCCAGGCAATATTGTTCTGTTTTGTCTTGAAGGAGACGTTATATGGAACCATAATTGCTGTGTAGAAGGTTAGAATTAAGATGACCCAGTCCCAAGTGGTCTTAAAAGCACAATAGTGTAGTATAATGTGTGGTGGAGTCTTTGGAGCTTCTTGCTTGTACTGAGGAAGAATATCAGATCCCAGCTGAAGAACCTGTAAAAGACAGAAAAGCAAATGTTACTATCTTCAATTAATATGATTCAATAAGAGGTTTTATGGATTTCTGTAAGGAGCAGCACAAAGACAGGACTGTGTTCATTGGACACTGGAAGTCAACCCGTAGTTTCTAAATTATCTGATTTAGAATGTGTGGAGGCAGGTATTACTCCATGAATGGGAGTAGCATAGCATCTAAGGATATTCTTGCAAAAAGGGAGGTCTTTTCGGATGGACTGAGGGGAAACCATGCCAACAGCAAGGGCAAAGAGGCTCCATAAACAGGTTGTGGCCACTGCCACCCCAGCTCATGCTCTGCAGTTAAGAACATGAGCATTCATTCATATTAGGAAGTGTTGAAAGACTAATCCTTCACGCCTGACCTCTTTTAAATCACTGTGGAGCCAGAACAATATCCTATCAAAGGTAAACTAGACTTCAGCCTTGCTGGCTGACCTCCTTCTAAAATGAAGCATTGCGTGCACAGTTTCTGCCCTAACAACCTGGCAACATCATGCTTCCTTCTCATATTCTTCAAAAAGTTACTGCTCTTACAAGCTCAGCATCACTAGTGGGTTCTCTTTTATTTCTTGTAATTACTTTTCTTTTTTGTATATGACTATAATCTCCTGCATGTGCACTTTTGTAAAATGTGGAACTGGAAACATGATGAAGGAGTCAAGCCAAATTCACTTAAGACATTCCTCCCAGCTAATCTAATTACCTCTTATCTCGGTCCAACACAAGAAATAAAAGCACAAAGGAATGTACAATGTGGCAATATACTGAGCTGACAACTGAAAGATTAATGTGTAATTTGGCACAAATAACACCTTTTACATTTGGGGATCACAAGTCTGTATGGGATAAAATAAGTCCAGCAACTTTAAAATTCATTTCAGCCCTACACCCATCCCATATTGGAGTCGATGGGCTATATCTGCAGGCACAGATGGATTGCAAATAGTAGTTCCATATGTGTAAAAATGATGAAATGCAGAACGGTTCCTCGATGAAGAGGAGTAAATGGCTCTGAATAAACACCGCAACAACTAAGAACACGAAGTCAAGTACCACAGATACAGATTCTCCATTAATTCTTTGCAGTCTTATCATTGAGAAAGATAAAATCACTGAAATCAGACAGTAAAAATCTGGCTCTGCTGAAAATCTGTTCTTCAGAAATCACCAAGGGACAACAACAGCAGCCTCTCGCACTCTGTGTTGGAGGATGTGGCTTCCCAACATGTCTAATCTGGCTCAACATCAGGCTGTAACCTGATGGGATGCAAATCTGCTTCTGCCTACCTGTTCCCACCCTCCCTAAGGTCAGATTTAGCAATCGCAACCTGCAAGGAAAGTCAGTTAAACTGATGCGATGAAAAACTAACTTATTGTGACATTAGTTAGCCATTTGTTTTCTACAGAGTCAGTTGTGTTGCCCAAACTCATCCTGTGCCCAGAAAACCACCAGACCCACTACAGAGGCAGCAGTGAGAGTGCAGCAGAGACCCGCAGGAGACCATGGCTGCTCCCTTTGCCAACGGCCTCTTATCACACCAGCTTTGGTGTAACACAAAGCCATGTGTTGAGCTCGAGCTGAACAGCAATGCATACCGAGTCATGTTGTCCCGATGGCACTCGTCAGAGACCCTCAGGATGCTAAATCCCTGGTGAGATCCATAAAAATATGAACCTCCAGGTGTCCCTTCCCCAGTGACCAGGACAACACTCATTAACAGCACTCCTGTAACCACCCAATGGACAAGGTTCAGCTGACCACTGCGGCACACTGAACTCACTGGTGGATCCATGGGTCCTTCCCTGGAATAAAAGCCATGATCGATATGGTCCTTTTTTCACAGCAGCCTCTCTGCAAATCCATGAAACTTCTTTCCCCTGCACTTAACACATCATTTTGGCTTTGACTCATAATCTGGTCATTATCTCCAGTGATGTCTTTGGACTCATCTGTGGTCAACATTTTACTGTCATGATAAATCAGGACTGGGACTTCTTTCCGTGGTTTCTCCAGATCTATTTATTCCCTGCCTTGTTCACTGGGGCAGGAGCTGGAAGCAGCCTCACTATAGCTGGAATAATAAGCTACTTGGGGCTCAAGCTGAATGCAATGAACATATGCTTGATAGTTCCCTATGCCTCTGGTGGTGGAGTGCTTAGGAGCTCCCATGACACTGTAAAAGCATAATTATTATTCTTAACATAATATCATGCTGAGTTTGACATGGTGAGTGGGTGGCAAGTGGCTGTGGAGACCAGTGAACTATAATGATTATTTCTTTCGTGCTGCATGAATTTTTAATTTTAAACTACTAAAGAATACACAATATCTTGTTAGTCAGCTGCATTCATCACAGACTCTGAATTATTCTTGTATACAACTAATGAAAATGGCTGATAACTGCTAAGTCTGATAAAGGTGGGCAGTACGTTCTGCAAGGGATGAGCTGTTATGATAACACTCCTCCTCAGACTCAGAAGTATGGAAAATGGGGCCTGTACAGCAATGGTGTATCTCCACTCAGTCTGCATTCCTCACAGCACTGGGCCTTCAAAGCACTTTGCAGCTCTAGATGACTTGTAAGAGAGGTGATTGCATATTCTCCAAGCAACCTGTTACTGAGTACAACCTTCCCCCTTACCTGAGCTTTTCCTACTGCCTGATCTAAATCTTCCTTGCTGTGACTTAATGCCATTACTTTTTCTCTAGCTACAGCGGTCCCGGTGACCAATTTCCTCCCTCATTCTATGCAACTGCTTTAGACTTATTTGAATATTGTTACCATATCTTCTCCAGTCTTCCCTTCTCTAGACTAAACCAGTAATGGATATAACTGAATTTACAGAACACTGAAATGTCATGAATTAGAAAAGCAAGACATGAGAGTAACTCAGCAGTCATCCAAACTATTGGTATGGGATAATTCAAGTGAAAACATCACACTGCCAACATCTGAAAACTGTTAAGTTTCCATTCGGATTTTAATTTAAGTAGAGTTTTTATTATCAACTTCCACTAAAATCAGAAAGGGAATGAAAAAACCCATTTAAGGCTGCTACCACTTCTTCGTATCGAACCCAGGACAAACTCTCTGGCACAAGGTGGCTAGGGCTCTCATTTTCAGTAGCCCATATATTTTGACAATGTATTTTTGACCCGTATATTTCTCATTACCAACGGACATGAAGATGAAAGCAGTACCTCTGTTTCATCAGTTAACCTGAAGGCATTCACTTGTTGCACCATCTGCACTGTTAAGGAGATGTTTGCAACCTGCCAAAGAGTTCATTTCATCAGTTGCAAAGAAAAAAATGATGAGCAAAATACTGCAGGAATGACTTTGCATGAAAGTCAAGATTAAGGTATACATGTAGTCAGTGTGCCTGTACAACCCCACGGACCCAAACAGGGACACTTCCAAAGAGGTTTCTCAAATAATCCCACTTCCCTGGGAGAGCAAGCGACCATCCGCAGGGCTCAAGGACATCAACTCTGGTTCTGCGTCACTGTGAGACAGCATGCAGAGGAGCACACTGTGCCCTGTACCCCAGGTTAAGCAACAACCAGCAAACTGAGAATTGCATGCACAGAAATAGGGCCTTGTAAGTAAAAGTGACCTACGGAGACTGTTCTCATGACTAAAAGAGCACGACCTGTCCCAGAAACATGGGCTTGGCACAGTGTTGCTTTAGCATGAGCAGAGGAGAGGCTGCAAAAATCAGAGTTGGGAAATATTTTCCTCTAAAAATATTATTTATAAGTAGGAATAGGTTTGGGGTTTTTATCCCTCCCATCTCGTCCTGCCTTATGAAGGGCGCAGGCTGGTGTCTACCCCACTTACTTCAGCTAACCGGGAGTGTTTGTGGACCACCTCAGCCTTGTTCATCGGCGTCAGCTGCTGCAGCACGCTCCGGCTGTTCGTCAGCGCCCGCGTCAACCGAGCAAACTTTGTCCAACCTGCGGGAGAGAAGGAAACGGTGTCAGAAGTACTCAGCCCACATTCATCACTAGTAAATCTCCTTCTTGTCCAATGATATTAAGTCTCAGATTTGGACAGTTTCTCTAAATTGCTGCACAGAACAGCTTCAGGCTCCAGGCTTAAAGACCTTGCAAAAAGAGGAAAACCACCACTGCTTCAAGGCAACCACGAGTAAATCTGAGTGAAAGCAAAATGCTCTGGCTTGTTCTTTCTTCTGCCCTTTGGAGACATTGTGTTAGAGGGATCACATTGTGCTTTCAGCCTTCTGGGGGGTTACTCTGCTGCTGAAATCTAACTCTAAGCCACTGAAGTTAATGCAAAGGCTTCCCAAGTCTGCAAATCCTGCTGAAGTAAAATCCTCCCCAACCAAAGGCTCCTACTGATTCAGGGCCGCTGGAGCAGCCCCAAAAGTCTGATCCTTAAGTTTTTGCTGTTTCTTGCCCCAACTAGACTTCAGGGACAAAACTAAAACTTAAAAATAAATTAAAAAAAAAAAAAAAAAAAAACCACACAAAAAGAAATTACTAAGACTTTAAAAGACAGATTAAGCACTAGATTTTAAATGGTATTAAGAAATACATTTAGCTGTTAAACTAATGATAAACAGCTGCCTTAATGGTAGCTTGAGACCCACACACCGGGTCGCCCCTGGGGAGTTTCTTCTGCAGCGTTCAGAGAAGAGCAGTCAGAGTTTGTTACTGACAGCAGCACCGACCCAGGAACGTGTCACCAAGTCACTCCTGCTACAAAAATGCCCAAGCATGACAGCTAGCACGGATACATCAACAGATGCGGTAGATCAGCGGTAGCAAAGAAAACGCCAGGGCTTTAAGCAGTGTAGCACCTCGGTGTTAAGCAGGAAAACTGAAAATTCAGGTATCTCCAGGAAGGAAATGCCTCCCCAAGAGCACTGAGGAGATGCTCAGCGTTCACTTTAGCCAGATATAGCCTGATATTTTACGACACAGGTCTGTATGAATATCAAACAAGTTACGGACAGGAAACGGGTTCAGGAGAAGGTTTTACTTTTATTTGACTTCAATGCTTAGTAGGTGAAAATTGGGAGAACAATCACATCTGAGAAAGAAAACGTAACTTTTCTATGTTAATAATGTTTATTTTTAAATGCCTGTTGTCTGATAGGAGTCAGGGACTTGGAAAGTAAAGGGAAGCCCTGGGGTAGATAAAATAAAGAGCAGTGAACAGACAAGACAATAAAACTTCAAGAAAAAAATAATTTACAGTTTGGCTTTGCAACTTACCACATACATATCACACTCATGCAAATGTAAATCCGTTATTCATCAGTTAGCAATCAGAACAGATCTAAGTATCATGATACACCACCAGCACAGGGCAAACCATTCGTCTGGGACTATTTATATACAACCTCAAAAATACACGTAAAAAATGCACTGTGAAAGGGTAAAAAGTAGAAGTATTTTGTTAACTTTTCAGATCTAAATGCAAACTTCAGATATGCTTCATGCTTCTCGAGCTTACAGGGATATTCAATTAGGAACATGCACTTTCCATACTCAACAAGGTCAAAAGACACTATAGTGATCTGAGTATGAACTATTAATTTCTAGAAAAAATTCTGGTTTTCTTTTTCCTAATTGTCTATAAAACCGTGGCAAGGAGACAGCTTTAAGGCTGAAGTCAGAACTGTTCTTTATCTTTCTTACCCAGTGATTTCAAAGAGCAAGTGAGCATGGCAACAGCACGGTGACAGCTCTGCCCCGACACTTCTCGTAATTGCTGGAGGCCACGGTGCATCCAGCTGATTGCTTTTGGCACACTGCAACCATGCTGCAAGAACCAGAGAAAAAGAGCAGCTCTCCTCTGGGAAGGTGGTCACCCACCTCCAGATGCTTGGAAGGTACCTACGCACATATGCGCACACTCAGTGTCCTCTTCCCCTGGAAAGACACTTCTCTCTCATCCACGGGGACGGACTCAGGGCCAGTCCCAAGCTGTAGTTTGTCACTCTGTCCCACAGAGCTGATACAGGAGTGATGGAAAAGTGCTCAGCAAGCTAAAACCACCACAGCCAAACTGTTGGATTCAGTTCTGAACACCCTCATTTGCCACATCTCATCATTCTCAGTTACTCCAACTCTGACAGGAACCTCATAAAGTTCAACAAGGAGAAGTGCAAAGTCCTGTACCTAAGGAGGTACAACCTCATGCACCAATATGTGCTGGGGGCCATCCAGCTCGAAAGGGTCTTAGCAGAAAAGGACCCAGGGTGCTGCTGGACCAGCCTGAACATCAGCCAGCAATGTGCCTGTGCTGCAAAGAAGTCAAATGGTATCCTTGGCTTCATCAGACAAAGTATTGCCAGCAGGTGAAGGGAGGTGATCCTTCCCCTCTACTCAGCACTGGTGAGGCCAGTACCTGGAGTGCTGTGTCCAGTTCTGGGCTTCCCCAGCACAGAAAAGACACAGACATTCTGAAGAGAGTCCAACAAAGGGCCACGAAGATGATTAAGAGACTGGAGCATCTCCCCTCTGAGGAAAGGCTGAGAGAGCTGGGACTGTTCAGCCTAGAGAGGAGAAGGCACAGGGAAGCAGAGGGGAGCAGATCTTATTAATGTATATAAATACCTGCAGGGAGGGTGCAAAGAGGATGGAGCCAGGCTCTTTTCAGTGGTGCCCCGGGACAGGGCCAAAGCAATGGGCACAAAATGAAACACAGGAGCTTCCATCTGAACATCAGCAAACACTGTCTTACTGTGGGGGTGACCGAGCACTAGCACAGGTTGCCCAGATATGTTGTGGAGTCTCCACGCTTGGAGATATTCAAAAGCTGTATGCACATGGTCCTGGGCAACCGGTTGTAGGAGGCCCTGCTTGAGCAGTGAGGTTGGATGAGATGACCTCCAGAAGTCACTTCCAACCTCAACCACTTTGTGATTCTGTGACCCTTCTGGTAGCTGATGGTTAATGATTTAACTTTTACTTTATTTTCTGAGGTTTAGGGTACTGAGCTGTACAGTGATTTGATGAGGATTTGGGGAAGAGTAAGGGGCTGGCAATGACAGGAGATGGCTTCATGTGCTTTCCAGAAATCCTTTCCTATGGTGCTTCACAGGCTGAGAAACACTCAGAAAAATAGGGGTTTTAAAAATGCCTCTCCTCTTAGAATAGCAAAACTGGTAAGAAACCCCTTTTTATCGTCTCAGGTAAGAAAAACATCCGTTCTGCATTAACTGTAAATACAGAAAGCCTGGGGAGGTTGGGAAAGGTGTACCACAAAGAGCTGAAGGAATAAGATACATAACAGACAACCGCAATCCTTTAGCTATACAAATAAAAAGAAAGGAAGAACTATGACTTTTTCAAATACTCCTTTTCCACCTTGGTGAGATCATCAATATCATGTGAAAGAAAGAAGCCACACATTTTAGCATTCAGGGTTATTACTCTGCACATCTGGTCTGACCTCTTCTTTTCACAGAGCAAACCATTTCATCGTGTCCTTTCTCCATCAAGACCAAAGCTTTGCTTTGTGCTAGCACAGACCTTTTGCAAAAACCCTTCCAGCCTCATTTAGAGGCTTCCCATTTTCACACTTCTTTCAGCCCTGTGAAGCCCATGATTCTGGACGCTGAAGTACAGAATATGCTAACATGACCTTTTTCTAATTCAGCACAAAGTCCAGCATTATTCTACCTGCTTCAATTTCTCCACCTGCAATAGCGTGAAAAAGTACCAGGTTCTTTTGTTTCCTATTTACAACCCAAGAGATTTAAAAACATAGCAACAGCAAGATACTGGGGTATGAGTGGGAAGGTGAAAATGTATACAGGCTGCCTCGTGTCTGAAATAATCTGTACAGGGTACATTTCTCTGTTTCTTGACCTTGTTGTAGACTAGATAAGTTCAGAATTATATTTAAAACCAATGTGTACATTTAAATAGACCAGGCAAAATTTGCATAGCTGCCTACTGCTGTCAATGTTTCTTCAAATGATTCTCTCCTTTCTTTTCCTCTACAGTCAGGGACTTGAAAAGAATGATAATTTTATCCCGTGTATTAGTGACCGCCTGTCCTCACAGATATTTTCAGTCTGGAAGGAGTAAAGAAGCGGCACAAATAGCAGGTGCAAGAAGGATAAAAACCTACTTGTGAGAAAAAGCAACACTTCTGATGCTCTCTTCAGCTCAGCTGGATGGTGGCTTTCTTCCACAGCACCACGTGAAAAATAATACCTTGAACTTGCACCACTGCACTCAAATTCTTAGGAACAAAGGCAACACCATCAGATCGCACCCCAGATCAGGCCAGCAGCTGCTCGTCCTTACCAGAAGTTAAACTGGGTATTTCAGAGAAAGGTGTTAACTACCCCAGATGGAAAATTCTGGAATAAAATACATATAAAATGATTGTTTCCCCAGGTTCTCTTTAATTACTTACTGATTCATGGACAAAACCAGAAGAATTTGTACCCCTGCTTTAAAAAAAAACACCCTTTTGATATGCATTCATTCTCCTGATCCAAAACAAGGGTCTGTTCACAAACAGGAAAATATTTCCCTGTTCCTTTCCATTACTCAAAATTTTTGCATTCTCAAGAAATTGATGATGCAAGTTTAACAACTCCATACAGTTAATAAAACAGGACATAAAGAAGGAAAGGATGCTGACAGACATGGACTAAACTAGTCTCTGCCTTGGCCCAGCTGTAATGCTGGCCTTCCAAGCACACAACTTTCTTCTTCCTCCATGTGTTTTAGTCACAATTAAATACTTTACATCCACAAAATATTCTCCATGTCTCTTGCTCTAATTAGGACTGCCAATTTGACAGGCCTCTGACTGAAGAGCTAACTGAGCCAGGGATGACTTAGTGGTGTACTTCACACAATGGCTGAGCCAAGGGTTTTTCTGGAGGGAAAAAAATGAGTACTAAATTAATTAAAAAGAAATAAACTAGTATTTCTTTCAAACCTTAGCTGCTACAACATAAGTTGAAGCTGTTAGTGTTGTGCCAGGATGCTTGAGGGAGTGCAGAAGCACAGAAGGGAAGAAGGCAACAGTCAAGTGAAGCAGACAGAGCACCCGAACACCTTCTCAGAGCGGTAAAATCTTTCCAGATAGCTCTAAGATGCTCACTCAGCCACCTCCTGAGTATACACCACTATAGAAATAATGTGGTGTCTAAGGGGGAAACAGTATTTCCAGCTTAGAACTTGATCCTATCATGCCTCCCCTGTCAGAAAGTCCAAACTATCTTACCTGAAACCTCTTACTCACTACAGCATGCGACCTTCCATCAGGTACTACTCCAGCAAGTGTAGTACTATGCCCACACATCTTTCTTCCTGAGATCCTGAATCAATCACAGTGTTTCACATGGGACAGCTGGGATGAGAACAACTCTGTGGCAGCTGCTCCCCTAACAGCTCCCCTCCACCGCTGCACTCACGGCTTACTCGGTGCTCAGGGACCTCCTGCGAACTGCATTACCACAGGGACCTCTCTCCCTGCCCTTCTGGTCATCAATCTCCTTCCCATTAATACACCCTGCACATCAATCCAGTACACAAACACTCTCATCCATCTCCAACACCCACTCCTCTGCTGCCTTCTCTAAGTAAGGAGGAATGTCACCCAGGTCAAAGATGCTGGTGCAGTGTACGGGGTGAAAGCCACCCAAAGAAAGCACAGCAAGGGAGGCTTCCCCAGGCAGAAGGGATGGGACAGAATCACTGTTTCCTAACGGCTATCTGGAGACAAAACCTTTAAATCTCTCAAGGTCACAAAGCAGGCAGCGAATTGGTTAGACTCCACCCAAAACTGTGAGCCTCCTGATGGTCCTCCCACGTGCCCTGAGGAGCAACTCCTGGTGCCCATCACACACGGACACTCCTGCCAAGGGGCTGGGTCCGACCCAGGCAGTGTCCTCCGCCGGGAGGAAGCCTCTGCCCAAGTACAGGCCAATGAGCAAAGGCAACTTTGGCTCTTTCGCTCCACTAGTGTTTAAGCCACCTTCCCTGTACAAACCTCAGCAGTCCGTAGGTCTACACATTGCCTTCAAAGATAACAGCAAATGTTTTCAAATATAGGTATTTGCAAGTGAGAAAATCCTTCAAATCCCCCCATAATTTAATTGGGAACCGAAAACCTGCAGTCTTTCTTACTGGATTTGCGTACAAGTCCAAATATGGATTTAGCTACTTAGCTAGCAGCTACATTGAAAAAAAAAAATAAAGTATCTAGTTCGTAAACTATATTATGTTATTTTAAAGCTAAATTCATACCTCAGAGTTTATGAAGAGTTTAAAATTCTGAAGGCAAGATGTCAATGTTCTTTATAGTGCACTTGCTCTGAAAAATCTAGACATGACTAGTTCCCTCTAATAAAACATTAGTGTAGCTCTACTGGGCTGCAATTAACCTTTTTGTCAAGGTTTGTCTGGTCTTAAAAGGATCAGAAATAATGAAGGCTTTTAAATCAATGTAACAGGGAACTATCCAATATCTTAGACTGCAGTGAAAACACTTGGGTTAAGAATGATATTGTATGTAAAAAAACCCGCAAAGGGTAATTACAGCAATGCTCACATTGAATCCTGCCTGCAGGAGTGTAAGTAACACCTCCAGACCATGGAAAGGTTCTTCTTCTCCTCTCACGGCAGACCATGAAACATTTAACATACAGAGTGCTTAAATAATATATACTCTATGACTTAGCCACAAAAGCAAAGAGCTGTCACTGCTCAGAACTAGGCAGTTTGGAATTCAATTGATAACATGGATCATCCTTTTGCATCAATAGTTAGCATGTACAAATCTCAGCTATTTCTAGACATTCAGACACTAAAACCATTGCAATGGCTGGCTGTTTGTTCTTTACTGCAGGTAAAGTATTGCTGAAAGAGCTTATTGTCCCTTTGAAAAACTTAATCATCCTGGTTTTGCTTTGTTAGAGAGAGAGGGATAAATGGGATTCCTGAATAAATAGAATAATAGTCAAACAAAGCTCAATTACTCCCATGATGCAGTAAAACTATTTACAGACTGAAGAACCACAGAGTCTATTCAAACATAATTCAAAATATTAGGATAAATTTCCTGATTTGGAATTCTGTGCATTCCACTGTCTGATGATGCACTGCACTCTTGGGATAATTTTTACATCTGACCTCTGTTCTTGCTTAATGTTGTATTCCCAGTTACCATCCACCCACTGCAACTACTGGGGAGCTCAAGTGAAGAATCATCAGGTAATCTTGGGCGTATCACTCAACCTTTCCGAGCTTCAGTTTGTCCTTAGAATAAAGATAATGCTAATGACCCATCTTGCAAGTCATTTTGAAATCTACTGATGAAAAGTGCTAAGATTCATATACCACTAGACTATATTTGGTACACAACGTATTTTTAAATTTATCTGCTATAGCTATAAATTTATAGTGCACAACTTCTTAAATTTCATGCTTCTGCAACTAAGGGCAAGCTTTATACACACACACATAGGGCCACCAAGAACCTATTTCCCAAAAGTATATAAAACCAAGCACACACTGGGGGGG
>Ga0065711_1008703_pt1 | contig 19793 bp, 7 predicted proteins | sample Hoacrofraction12_FD_59098 | JGI IMG/M metagenome (GOLD analysis project Ga0065711, IMG submission 59098) | Hoatzin crop microbial communities from Cojedes, Venezuela - Epithelial fraction 12 v2 (version 2) | ecosystem: Host-associated > Birds > Digestive system > Esophagus > Crop | place... | reverse complement strand
TTTTTTTTTTTTTTTTTTTTTAGTTTCATTCTCCTTTCGTTTGTATTAGCCAGCCAGCAATGGAGATGTGTGACTCTCGATAACGAGTGAACAACAGATAACATCTGGACAATAAGAAAGAGAGGGCATATGCTCTGTCAATTTAGACAGTCTAATAACATATTGTACTGGCAGTCAGTACCGAAAAATCTGATGAGAATATAAAAGCTGTTTTGATAAGCTACGATAGGTATCCCTTTTCTTACTCTGAAATACAGGTTGGAAAATGCAAGTATTATCTGCAGAGTACGAGGAAAAATAAAACTGTCAACAACAATTCAATTGTAAACAAAAATGCTCAAGGAAATGAAGAAACAATGAAGTTTCACAGTTACCAAGATAAAAAAATGAAAACAGTAAAATTGTTATTTATGGGAATATGGAAGCATTGAAGTTACATTAATGGGTAGAGGAGTTGAAGCCTATGTTCAGAGGCTGAAACACAATATTTTTATGCAAATAATTATGACACATGTCAGAAAAGTCAAATCTACAGTCTCCGTGCAAGAAATTGAAAGGACTGGAGTATAAACTCGAGTGTCTGTGCATAGTGTAGTATATATTCAAATCGGATTTCGCAGATTAAAGTTGTGCTCGGGACAAAGAATGTATATGATGTAGCAAATAATCCTTATTTTTAACTAATTTCAATAGCAGAAAATAACCTTTCTGACACCATTATTTGAGGAACTCTTAGAAATTATTCAAGGAATCAGAAAATATCTTGAGCTGAAAGGCTGCTTGATCATTGTTACAGATACCCATCCTGGAGGAAACTATTGACCAACAAAACCACAAAATACTTTTTACGTTTCATGAAAATGTTCATCACAAAAGCAGAAAACTCTCATTTCAAAGCTAAAGGTAGTAACACTGCTCACCAGTCCCCAGGGAATTTTTACCAGTTTTGCAATGTGTTTGGACTCCTGTTGACTGGAAGGATATTTTCTTGATGAGCACTGAGCAGAGGCTATCTGAAGAAGAAAAGTTTTGTTCTACTCTGTCATATGCTTTGAAGACAAACGCAAAGACAAACGTGCTTCTTTGGAAAATCAAACTAAACCAAACCCCAAAGCCCCAGCTGTTTTAGAAAGTGCTTTTCTGACAACTTTAAGCAATTATTACCTAACTAGGTCTGAATGTATGTCTGATTCGAGTATAAAAAAAAAAGAATATGAAAGTGTACTGTGACAGGAAAAATATATTAACATATGCCTGAAGTCCTAGCAAAGGTCTTAAAACAATGCAGCTTTACGTGGAGTTGCTTTCAAATGTGCAAGTGATATGGGAATATAATAATGAATAACCTGCCAAAACTGTAGATTTTCGAACTCATTTCCAAAGGATTATTGCTTTACAGTAATAAGCAGAAACATACAGATCACCCATAAGTGACTGGAAGTACCAGAGACCATGGATCGTATTCCTTAAGGTAATTGATATGAATGATAAAAATAAAAAATGTGCAAGTGTATATACATGTGTGTATATGTGCAAATTACATAATATAAAGATATTCTATACTTGTAACCCTTGTTATGGGATTTCACTGGCATCGGAATGACCAAATATAAGTGGTTCTTTACAGAAAAAAAAAAAATACTAGCCAGAAGCCTCAAACTTTATACTCAACATTCTGCTGTTCAGTGAGATAAATTATCCTATTCGTAAATATGACTCAAATGGCTAATAAATTACATTCATATTAAAGACAGAAAAGAAAGTTCTAGGATGTTAGATTAAGGAGGGAACAGTAACTCATTCTTAAAATGTTAGAATAAGAATATATGATCTTTTTCTCTGCAGAGGAAATTTTTAGAGAAAGTGATTTGCACCTTTGTGCAACATAGAGTCTCTCTTCTGCAGTAACCCTCAGAGGTTCCACTGCATAGTGTATCCCAGTTTAGGCTGATCTGATTCATCAATTTATCATTTTTCATTTGCCGTTTCTGCTAACAGTCACATATTGTTCCCTTGAGCTGCAGCTGTAGGCAACGGCTGATCCTGCTAGCAGCTCCTGTGAGTCATACTACATCCCAGTAACCAGTTGCACATGCCATGCCATGAGACACATCTGTTCCCTAGTGTCAGGCTTTAAGTCACCAGCTGTTCCTGGTTAGTCAGTCTTGTTCCTGTTAGCCAGATCTTTACTCTACACCTCATGCCGTCCCCCATTTCTTCTGACCACTACCCCTAGCCACACTGTACACATCTTCTACAAGCTGCACCTCATGCCTGCCTTTGCTCCTGCTAGATGTGCAATCCTGCAACTGCAGCTCATGCTGCTTCTCGTTCCTCTGTGCTCTAGTAAATGGCAGCTGATTGGCTAGTTCTGCTTATTGTGTTGAAGGATTAGAACTAAATGCAGGAAAACCTTAGAAAACATTGAAGCAGGCCTTGCTGTCTCATACCTTGCTGGGAAAACCATAAGCATACTTTTAAATTGTCCTTTTACAAACCCCACCCTTCATACTCCCATGCTGGAAGATATTTCCAAAGTTTAATGTTCCTCATGAACTTGCTGAAAGCTGGCCAAGACTTTTATTCAATTACGAGCTTCTCCATTTTAAATAAAAATAGTCCTCAAACCTAACAACAAACACAACAAGAATGTTTGTGGTTTTTTTTTAGATTCACACACATTTTTTTCTATTTATCTCCTAGTTCCATCAAAAAATAACAAAGCACAATCCAGACAAGTCTGTCATCACACTAGATACAAGGATGAAATTTTTTATGGTGAGGGTGGTGAAACACTGGAACAGGTTGCTTGGAGAGGTGGTAGATGCGTCGTACCTGGAAACGTTCAAGGTCAGGTTGGACAAGGATCTGAGCAAGGATCTGAGTCTGGATTGTCTTCTTTTCTGAATTTCTGAACAGTAATAGGGAAATGATGGGGGTTTTCTTTATTTCCTACTTTTGGATCTTAGCCATCAGGCTTACATACATGCTTACATAAACCCTTATCCACACGCAGACACTCATGGATGTGTATACATCTGTAGAGACATAAATATATTATCTAAGTATTATCTGCAATTATTAGGCAAGGAAACATTAAAATTATCAAGTTTGAACTAACGTCCCAGAAGCAAAAGGTAGAATTCCTTGACTTTGGTCAGCTACAGGACATGAAATCTTCAGTTAGGGATAAAGTAATAATCTTTTGTCATCTAGAAGATCTTTCTGACATCTAAAACTATCCTGTATCGGTTTTCATGCTGCGGGAATAATTATTCAGTACTGAGAGCCAAGTGTCCAGTATTTGGCTGTGTACATCCTCTTATTTTACAGAACATCTATACTTTGTCATATTTTACTTCCAGTGAGATCCAGAGGTCCATCTAAATTTGTTGTAATTTTTACATCAATAGGATTACACAAAATTCATAACGCTGAAACTTGAAAATCTAATTTGACCCATGTGCTCAAAAAGTGCATTGAGAAAAATCACATCAAGATTCATCTGAGAATATTGTGAGTAAAATAGCCAGCACCTTCATCACATGCAAAATAAGCTTTAAAATACAGCAGGCAGTAATGTCACAGATGATATCCCATGGAAGACAAACATGCACGTTTGTGATTTAATGCACTATCTGTACTCTAAAGAATAATTTTTATATTTTTAACATTTTAAACTCTTTCCTCATTTTTGGCTTGGAAGAAGTGCTCAAATATTTATTGTGTTATTCCCACCAGTTTAATTTCAAATAGATAAGTGACTTCTGTAGTATGAATACAGTGAAAGATTTAGAACAATTTCTAAAGACAAGTTTGCATTTTTTCTTCCAAACTTTCTTTATGCACAAAGCATCTATCTGTTAGTTCCTCATAAATAACTTAAGAATAGCAACTGTCATATCCTCTTTATTTGCTGAGAAGTTAAAATGATGCACTTCTCATCCAAGACATAACCCTAAGAAAATTACTTGTTAAACTGAAAGTTTTTCTTTAGTACTGTCAATATATTTGAGATAGTGTTAGCAGTGTTGTCTTCACAGTATCCCAGAGAGGCTAAGATACACAATAAATATGAGGCAACAAAGCGTAAACAATATGGGCAGGAAACATTACTAACAGCTTAAGTAGGCTGTTAGTAGGGCCTGTAGCGATAACACAAGAGATAATGGTTTTAAATTAAAAAAGGATAGAATCATACTAGATACAAGGATGAAATTTTTTATGGTGAGGGTGGTGAAACACTGGAACAGGTTGCTTGGAGAGGTGGTAGATGCGTCGTACCTGGAAACGTTCAAGGTCAGGTTGGACAAGGATCTGAGCAATCTGCTTTTGTTGAAGATGTCCCTGCTCATTGCAGGAGAGGTTGGACTAAATGACCTTTAAAGGTCCCTTCCAACCCAAACTATTCTATGATTCTGTGATTCTATGATTCTATGACTGATTCTATGATAAAAGGATACTCCGACTAATTCTTTAGCTTTACCCGAAATGGGATTTTTTTAACAGTTGAATGAAAAAACAGGGAAAGGAATACAGCTTGCTTTAAAATTCGAGCAGGTTTCTTTTCCTGCATATTTATCTATTTATTTGATTAAATGACAATAAACATCTAACCAAAATGTTATTTGAATTGTCAATTTCAGTAATTCATTCTAAAACACTGAAAAAATTCTTACAATTTATCTATTTTAATTTTTTATTCCAGATATAAATTCTAAGTTGTTCTTTCTACTCTACAGACATTTTCTTAGTGAAAACAACATATTATTCCAGAGAAAAATGAAAGATAAAAAGAGTAAATGAAAATAGCTGTAATAGTAACCAGGCACTCCAATTCATACATATTTTGACTAATAATTCAGTTCTTAAAAGACTAAGTGAAAGATCCAGATGTAGCTGCAAGACTTTCAACATTTAACCTCTTTGAGGCATAATTTACGGAATGGAAGCTTGGAGGGTGAAATAGACATATTATTTGTGAATGCAAAGTGTTTTAATATTTTGCCTTGTATAAAATCTTAAATGTAAATTACATTAATAGCAAGTATTAGTCTTCTCAGTTTTTAGTTATTAAATAAAAGTCACAATAAATAGATTAACATCAGGATATAGGCTTATGGTTGATCTTTTTTAAAACCTCTTAAGTAAAAATTTTTGTTGTTCATAGTCAAATAGCCCTATGCTCCATGCTCATATTCAGCGAATCCGAAATGCATAAGATAGTATTTAACATATACAAGGATGACAGAAAATCATCATAGACCTTTTATATTCCACAAATGAGGAGTCGTAAAGGGTTGCAATTGCAGGGAGGAGAGGACAAAACAGGTGACTAGATATTGACCAGTTAGGTATTCCATGCCATAAACATCATAATCAGTTTAAGGCTGGGGAATCAGGAGGGTCTCGGTCTCTTCGTCCGTGGCCGGCTTCTGAAAAGGACCCTGTTCATTGTCCTGCCTGCAATCCTGATGCAGATTCTGATCCATGCATTCCCGAGTCCAGTTCCTGTCTACTGCTGAGTCCATTCAAGGACTTCCCAGTGCCTGCCTGGAAGCTGCTGGGGGGACGCCAGCCCCCGCCGCATGCAAGTCCAGGAAACTCAATAGCGGTTCTGTATATGTTGCATTAATTCTTTTGTTAGCAGTATTATTAGTCAATTTGTTTTAATTTCCAATTTGTAGATTTATTTCTGTTTTCCTCCTTTTTCCCTTTCCCACCTGAGGAGAGAGGGGGTTAATAGAGAGCGTCTGTCACTTTGTTCCTTGCCACACTGCTTTAAATGGTGATAGTGAGTGAAGCAGCAACACCCCAAGAAGCTGCCCAGAAGATAAATCTCATCATAACAAAACTGTAAAGAATGTTTGAGGCATATATGGTATTTAAGACTTATTCACAAGGGTGATTTCATCCAAACATCATTTAGACATTGTGACCATGGATTTCTTGGTTTTGGTTTCCCCTAACCTACAATTCTTGTTGACTGCTAGAGCTTTTAGTAAGTATAGTCTTTGAACTGCAAGAACTGCTGTTTTGCTCTGATAAACAAGAAGCCCTACTTAAAAACACCGAACTACCAAAAGCAAATAAATGCCAATCAATGCTTTTCATATGTGTTAATATTTCATGGCAATCACCAGGCTGAAAATGCCTTAATTCCATTGTACTGCACTAAATCATGACTAGTTTCATTGAAACAGCTGAGAATTTTTCTGTGAGTAATCCTTTGCCCACAAGGGCAAGGGAATAAGCAAGGGATTCAAACAGTTGTCAGAAGGTTTTTCTGCCAGTTAAATTGAATATGATATTGTATAAGGTTTCAAGGTAATTAAGGGAAAATTAAGATGGATTTCCTTGATTTAGCTGCTGGACCTGTTCTCAAATACTGCAACTGTCACTCAAGAGGGAAAAAACACTTTTGAGTGGTCTCTGCTGCATTATCAGTTGATGACTTCTAGTTTTTATGTCCTTGTTTATTATATCCTGACCATAGTATTTAGTAGGAGTATGAAGCTTTTTACTTTCCATTTAGAATGTGATAGGATTCACAGAAAAAGGCAAATAAATCTAATTTCATCTGAAGTGATATGGGTATAGGTTTACTATTTTGTCCACAAGGAACTCAGTCTGGTTTTACAATAAAGTAATCACAACACAGCGTTGGGTTCTGTGTCCTAACACAAAGTGGTATGGTACATCTCCTGAAGCCAAAGAACAACTTGCATTCCCTAATATTTCTCAGTAGGTTTTCAATCTAAATGCTTCCTTGTGTTTCTTTGAGAGCTGTCATTTCCAAAAGACTAGAGCTAAAAGATCAAAGCAATCATACTTTAGAAGCTAGCTAAAAAACTTTACACTTGTTCATTAAACTGTTTAAAAGCAGAGGGTTTTTTTATAACTATAATGGAGTTTCAGAATCTGAAGAATCAATTGTACATCAAAGGATGAATGTTATGATAAACATATAAAACTTTTTTCTCCTTTCTAACAAAACTTCATGGAACAGTTTGGAACATATTAAAATATTCATTCATAAAAAAAAATTATTCTGAACTCTCAAAGAATTAGATTCAAATGACACAAAGTAAATTTTTATAGTTTATATTCATAAAGGGATGAGCCAGGTCAAAACCACACCACGACCGTCATCTGACAGCACTTTAACAACTCTTAATAATGGAATAAGACACTACTGAGCTTTACCACACATAGTTTACGATAATGGAGATTCATCTTAATTCTAACTTCTTCTCTATGAGTGTCAAAGTAATTAGCCTTACAAGCTCATGTCTCAGGTACACAAACGATGCACCTTGATTTGACAAATTAATACATTTCACCTGTGTGATGGTATACTTCTTGTGCACAGGCAAAGCAGCTTAACATAGAATACCTTTTGCTGCAGTCTCCCTGTTCATTTAAAATATATACTTTCAGTCCTCTACAACCTTGCACATATGTACAAGGGGTTTATTTATACTCCTGAAGGTAAATTTTCACCGAAAACATTTTCACCAGTATATAATAAATAAGAACAAACATTCATGTGTACTGGTGAACCAGTTACACATATAGCATAGTTTATAAGAATAAAAAGAACAGGATTTGTTCCATTCACAATGGCTTTATTTGTTAGAACCACGTATATCACCTGTTCGTGAAAAAATTCCAAAACAAAAAAGGGAGAGTATTTCTTCATTCCTAATGATACATTTCAAAGTCTGCCTATGCAGACAGTCAAAAAAATCCTTGTAACAGACTATGAAGATCATTGATTAAGAAAAAAAAATATGATTATTTCTCTTCCAACTCCTATGGTTTTTATGCACTTTATTGTTAGACTCTAGACTTGAAGTACTGAAGGAAATAAAAAATATCGACAATTTTGCTTATATTGTTTCAGACAATGCACAAGTTCTGGAAAATACAGAAACTGTTACATTAAACATGTTCTACAATGTGATCCTGAAAGTCTTAGTACTAGAAAGTAATTTCTTAAATGAAAAGGAGTGTGTTGTTTCCCTCCTGCGTCCCCAGCCCCCACCCTCCCCCCACCCCTGTGCCCCCTGTGGAAATAAACTGAGTTTTCAAAGAAAAATACCTGCTGTTTGTTCTCATCTAAATTGGCCCAGTTTGAATCCTACATCTGCTCCTGTACTGTTGTAAAACGTGTCTGTTCCATCACTGACTGATATCGATTCCAAAATTTGATATATTAGGTAAAATAGTTATAAGTTCTTTTGTATGGAAAACTTAAACAGATTTTTGTAATCCTTATCCAGTTTCAGGATGTCACTAGATGAATGTTACATGGTGAGAGCTCTCAATCAACTCAGCAGTTGCTCTAATAATTTTTGCAAGTACATAGAGTGAAAATGCTCTGGAGTATTTACCAGTGAGACAGTGTGGGAGGAAACACTAACCACAGATAAAACCACAAAACTCTATCATTATCTGACAAAGTTACCATTTAACGCTACTTAAAAGAAGCAATGTAGGGTACACAAAAGGGTGTAAGTAAGTAGTACAGTGACTTTCAGAAAACATACTGCTATCCTCAACTGCCAAAACTGAAGAAACTCACTCCCTCTTTCCTTAGTCTCTTGAGATCAGAAAATAATTGCTATTATGACTGTGAATCACAACCAAGTTACTGTCCTAGAGATGTAGTTTATTTAATCTCATTTTTCATATCCTTGCCCCCAGCTGCATGGATACATTAGTAACCACTTACATCATAGGTACCGAAAATAGTTCTTTCCTGTTATGATTTAGATCACAATCTACATTTGCTATTTTTGATTTATGTTTTTATTTAAAAAAAAAGAGTTAAAATTTTAAAAGTCTTGAAAATTTTGGTTCAAATCTGTGGTTTAAAAGGACAATGGCTAAAACATTTTATTTTCTCATAGACATGAAATAAATTACAGTAATGATATTAATGGTAATATTCATAATTAATTTCCTATAGAATTACTATACAAATGCACATATAAGCTTACACATGGACACATGTATATAAGTGTTATTTATATGCAGTATTAATTATATACTGTATAACATAAGTATATAGTGTTTTATTTATTCTATTATTATAAATTCAAAAGCCATACTGAACTCCATAGAATGTTGCTAGATTCTGATGTGTTTTCTTATCTCCTTGAACAGATCTCTTTAGCTCCAGAAAATGTTACTATATTTTATTAACAGTAGCCTAAATTAGAAGGGGCACAGTAGTACAATTGAAACTTGCTTTATATCACCTATACTTCATATACTCTAGAAACAGAAGCCAGTTTTTATTACTAAAGTTTTGCACAGGCAAAGTCTTGTGTCCTTGATTATCCCCATTGATCTTGCTGTGGCTCCCCTACAAACACAGATCCATCTACCTTAGGTTCAGTAAAGGATTAAGTATTATACTTTTAGTTCTGAAGTTATAAAAAATGCTTACTGGACTTAATGAAATCCAGATGGTGTGCAGAATAAAGTAGTAGTCACTGCATGTCATGTCAGGATGACATAACCTAGCTGTGTATGCAGCAGTCAGTACAGAAGGTACCTGGAACAGTGGAAAGCTTTAAAAATAAATCCGCTCAAAACATAGAATAAACAAAGTAGACAGATATTTTATATATATATAAAATACATATTTATATTATATGTAAAACATATTTCTATATAGGTAAAGAGATGTAATTAATTACATAATTTCTTAAATGTTATTTCATACTTCTAATTAAAAAAGAAAAGAAAAATTTCTGATGTCTCTCAAGCATCTTCTTAATTCTTTTTACATTTGGTCTTGTACAGTTGACTGACAGATTAATAAATTTTCAATAGTTTAAAATATTGATCCCAATAATTTCTGAACCAACTGAGGACCTTTCTGGCATTTTTAGTTATACATGCTGTTACATCTGCTAAATGTTAACTTTTTTTTGTTTAGAATTAAATAGCATTAACAATAGATATATTAACCTGAAACATTTTTTTCTTTCTTCCATAAAATAGCTGAATGGAATTTCTCAAGCATAATTCTAGTAAGGTCATTTCTTACTATCCTGACACAAATATAGAGAGCTCAGTTAAAGCATTTTCTGACAACAATGCTGACACCTTACATATGCTTCTCTCACAGAATTGGTTTGTTTAGAGACTTTTATGCTCTTAGAGACCTTATCATGTATGAACAGCTAGCCTTTTATATGATGAAATTCCTGTTAGCAAGGATTTAGGAAGACTGTGGGGTGCAGACTGTATTTTGTAACAAAAACACTTGGTTAATCTGCTTTAACGACTGGTGAGCACTTCAGCACCACAAAAACCTGCCATTTTGATGGTAGGGTCTAGATGCACGTTAAGGTTAAATAGAGATAGAAGGGTGCTAAATGAAGGCTTATCAGACTACCATACATCAGAACTGTGATAAAGCTCCCTCAGGAAAGTATCAAACAGAACAAGGGTCTATTCAAAACATTTGACAGAAGACACACCATTACAGTGGGACCCATCTAACTGACAGCATGGCTTAAGTATGGAATTTCTTCTATGCAGAACCTGGTGACTGCCTTGACTCCTGCAGTCTGTGCTGAGTTCAGGCTATTTCAGGGTCAGTTTTGTGAGTTAACCAAACCTAGGAATCTGTATAAACAGGCAGGAAATCTTGCAACAACTTGCTTCCATATCTTTGTTTATCTACCAGTCTCCATCAGAAAAAAAATGTGTGGTACACAAATGATGAAGTATAATACATCTCTGAACCTCAGTAATGTTTTCATTTGAAAATCATTTCTACTAGACTGACTTACTATCACTATTCCTAATTTTAAAGCAGGACGTCAGCTCTCACATGTTCTTGGGGTCATCTCATCTTCTAAGTGATTCATGAAAGGGGAAGACTCAGCCAAGTGGACACAGGCAGGAGACATCTATCTGAATGAATTCTGGTTTTTGTGCTTTCTGTTTACCCATCCTGCTTCTGATTGTATTTGCCCTTACGGAACTATGTTGCCATTGACCAGAATCTTTGGTTTATCAGAAGTTGACAGAGAGGTAACTGGAGCAAAGTTTAAAATAAGTTATATCATTCGTTCTTGCTTAAAATACTTCAGTAAAAGAAGGATCATTAACACGGAGAATGTCCTATTTCTGCTCTGACAGGTCCCTCTGAAAATCCCAATGTAATTCCATGGGGATTACAATGGGCCAGGAACAGATGCCACAGTGCTACTTCCATTCCAGGAACATGGGGACTGTATCATTTACAGAGAGGACATATTGCCATAAGCCATCCCATAATAATCTTTGTGTAAAAAAGCAGCTATTTGAGAATTGCACAGAGCAGAAGAAAAAGAATGGCTTGAAATAAATAAATGCAGCACTGAAAACCCAAGATTTTTGAGGTGCTCAGCTACAATAAAAATACTGGACCACTGGTTAGTTCTCTGACCTGTTTTTTGATATCCTGACTTCCCATACGACCTTGTGACCTTCCTTGAAAGACAAGTATCAGGTGTTTTAGGCATCTGAATATGTGAAGAGGTTGAAGAGAAATAGAATATTGCTTCTTTTCCTTTCAGTCACATATTTACCATTTGCAGCAAAAAAATCTAAAAAGAGTGCTCATTAGAGCCTGTAACATGCTAGTGGCCCTCTTGAAAATGTTTATGAACAGCAAAACATGTTACAGCTAATCAGGTGGTTAACATTAAATCAAGACATGATTTGCCTCAGAGAGTGCAAATTTGCAGTTGAGGAATATTAACTGAAGGAAAGTACAAGTCACAAAAAACAGTGGGACTTTTCACATAAGGGAGAAAAAATGGAGAATTTAGCAAAAAGAATTCCGCTTAAGCAACAGTGCTAGCTCAAGAGGCAAGCAAGACTTAATAAGAGAAAAGGAAGTCTTTCTTAAAAAGTATATATATAACTTTGGTACAAGAGTAAGTGAACCGAGCAGTTCAAAGAGTGCATATAGCAGGAATGATGAGGCTGTGTTGTGAGGCAGTGTGATCTGGAATGGTGTCCTTCTGCATGTACACAGATACTCAGTAAATTACAAATTGCCAAACAGCTGTAAGAGGAAAAATGAGATGCGGATTTCTGAACTGTGCTAGAAAGCCTCTTCAAATCTTGATCTGTGAAAAAGACTGGAAAGATGGGAAGTACACAAGTACTATTGGCCAAGTATAGCTGTACAGATTATTTGGCCCAGTATTTGTGCTTGGAATCTTCTTTCCGTTGCATCATTTGAGATATGATAAAAACCAGATACATCTATGAAATTAAACTGGTTAGGAACATTTTTACAGCAGAACTGAGAAAAGGTTTCAAACACCAACATTTTTGTGGGTTTTCTTGAATGTTTTCTGTGTTGTAAATTCCTTAAAGTCATGCCAGCTTTCACAGACTACTACTCTTACGTTAAAGACTACTTTGTGCTTTACAGATACTCTCTTTAAACATTATTAGAATTCGTTAGATGTACCTTAACTTAGAATATCACCGAGAAATTTGTTGTTTTGTATTATATGTTCTGCGTTTGTTCGGATAGGCTTTAATGTTGCTTTTATTACTTTAATTGCATAAAGAATTGGGAAATATAAATATACAGTTCATTAGTTACCATAGTTAACTCCACTTTCTTTATTATCTGGTTTGATAAAAGGACAAAATGGGATAGCGTTTCATTTTGCATTGAAAAGGATTTTTTCTACATGAGAAGTGGAGTAAATTTTTTGCATCTGTTCTTAGGTAAGAGTTGGGAATGGTTTGACTCCACTCACAGTTCTGAGTGAGTTTATCTGAGTTTTCAATTTGAAACAGGTTCTATTGTTTGTCTTTGATCGTAAAAAACCAAAATGTAAGCATGTTACAAGAGAATAGAAACTTGAACAAAAGTTCAAAATTTATGTTCAGATTTTACTCCAGTCTTCATAACTCTCTTACCCGTATAGTCATACAAAGTGAAACAGACTGGAAAGGTAAAGTTCTAAACTGTTGCACAACCTCGTATGTATGTGTCAATGTGTAATCTTCTTTTGTTTAGTTGATTTTAGTTTATTTCGTAAATTACTAAATTAGCTAATATTTTCTGCTGGTAGAAGAGCAAGAGAGTACAGCATGAATCTGCAAAAAAATGTTTTGTATTAAGCAGCAAGGTTTGAAGAAAATCTGTGCTAGCACTAAAGTTTACAGCCAGATATTTCTGAATTTTTTTTATGTTGACCCAAGTATTTTTAAGCACATTAAAATTTTACTGACTTTCATCTTAAGATAGCTCAATTGATATCAATATCTGTCATGTACAAAAAAAGAGTAATAGACAGGAATATAATTTAGGATTATTCTGCTAAATTTTCGCTCTGAATTTGATCACTAGGGACACTTCCTGAAAGAAATACAGCTATGTATATTTATGATTTACAATATATATTGAAAAGAAACAGAAAGATTCTATTTTCTCTGATGTATTAGACATCGGCACCATTAAAGTTGGAATATCTCCATCAGAAGAACCCTAGTGGTAAAAAAAGAAGAGAAAGGAAAGTTGACACTAGTATATAGAGCCAATTTGGTTAACACTGGATATTTAAAAAAAAATTTGATTAAAACATAATTACAGAAAGCTTTAGCAGTTTTGTGATAAACTTACATTATTTTAAAAAGTTATTATATTAGGATAAGACTGTTGTTAATAAGAGTAAGGATTTGCCATTCTATTTTTTTTTGCCATACTACCCAAGAAATCCCTGCAACTTCAAGGCAGCTCAACAAAATTATTGACTCGTTCTGCCTTCAGAGGATTATCTGTTCCCCACTGATGTCAGCCTTTGACACATGTATGTTCTGGAGCCAGAATTTGGTACTTATTAGTTTAATATCTCAACAGCAATGGGAGTGATGGGTATTATGGGAATCATTTCACTGACTGCCAAAGTGCACCCACCTCTTGGGGAAAAGTTGTTCCAATGTAAACAGTTTTGATGCTGCCAACTTCCACAATATTTGATATTTTCTCAGTGGCCCAGCTGTTCTCTAAGCTCCACATATGCAGATATGGCTTTTATTTGGAGAAGAAAAAGTTTTTTACCACTCAAGTGTGTGTGGGCGTAGGATGAAGCTTGAAGCAGTGAAGGCTTTTAGCCACAAAAATACACAACTACTTATCAAAAAATTAGACATTCTTTATTTTTTTTATTATTTAAACTTACAGTGTGGAGTGGAGGAAGAACTTGTGCAGGGAAATTGGAAAGCTGTACTAGGTCTTTTAAGTCCTTATTATTGAGGATACTGTGCTTTGGGAAGAAAAAGTTAACATGTCATACATTCAAATTCCAGAGAAGCCATCGCAATCCTAGTTGCATAGAGACATTAAGATTTTTTTTCCTACTAACATCTAGAGAGCAAGGCTGTTTTTCTCTCATAAATAAGCAGTGGAAATCTCCAGAGGAAATAGAAATAACTCCGTGTTGGATAATTTCTATGCTTTAATGAACTTTACCTAACAATTATCATATAGAGGAGGAATCCCCAAAGTTTTGTTCATGTTAGATCTCTTAACAGACAAGACATCAGCCTCAAAACAGCATGAAAAAATTTACGTGAACTGTGTTGCTTTTTTGTCTAAAAATTATAAGGTGACATATTACATATACAAAGTTACTTAAAAAAAAATCAGCTTATTTTCTTAATTTACTCAAAGGTGGGATGTTCACAGCTCAATTTCCTTGCTAAGAGTTTCAGACAGCATGGGTCCAAAATGAGTTATCACAATATAAATGATTTAATGAAAGTTTCCAGTGGTCACTTCTGAATTGAACTTGGATTTAGCTGAGAAGGTTTTCTCACAATTCTGTGTGCTTCCAAGGAGAGAGGTTAATCCTTAGGAATGCTAGAGAATCACTGAGTAAACTGATAATAGTACATTTTTATGATTCTGTCAAGTATAGTCACAATTAAAAAGTCCCTTTGTGGACTGAATACAAAGGCTTTGCAAGCCGCAAATGGTCTATGGGCTGTGATACAGAGAATCTTAAGCGGGTGGATATTGTCGTAGCCCTATTAAAGTCAATGGCATTAACACCTCTTTTATACCAGCTAACAATCTGGCCTGTGATCTGCCCCCTACCCTCTCCATTATACACTGTGTTAACAGATTGTCAGACATCCCCTTGAGAGAAAATGTATATCCTGATAGACAAACCAGTTTTACATCTACACATAATTTCCAAACAAAATGTCTGATCTGAAGTCCAGTAAAATAAAGAACAACTGGGAAAATGTACCTTATAACTTTTTCTCTTTTTCTTTATTAAGGGAATAAGCTAAGAACAGTACAGCAAGGAAGACAATTGCAGCCTCAATAGAGCTATTATATCCCCTCCTGCACAGGTGGTAGTCTCAGCTTTTCCCCTCCCAGTGTTATAGCCAGTGCAGCTGTATCGGAGCATGTATAATTAATTAATTATACATGCCTTAGTATATAATTAAATACAGGAGTGGTGTAGGGGGAATACATCATTGATTTTATAGAACAAGAGAAATAGGAGGCATATTGTAACTCTGATTCACAGTTTGTAGGTTTCTCCACCCCCTGGGGCAATGCAACTGCCCTCTGTAATTGAACCCTCAGCTTCTACTTCTTTTTTTTTTTTTTTCTTTTTAAAAGAACAGAACAATAATGTCAATGAATAAAGAGTCTGTGATCTAGAATTCAACTTCAGCCCGGTTGTGCGCAGGAGACTAAGGTCTTGAAGGTAACAACACTGAAGGCAGTGACAGCTGAATCAGTGTGGAGTGCAAAGCAAGTCAGTGCTGGTGCAATTAGAAGTGCGTCAGTGAAGCTCAGCATAGGTATAGATATGTAGCTGCAGCACTGGATCTCAAGTACATGCTATTTTTCTTCCAAGTGATTGATAACTGAGCTTACCCTTACTAGAATTGTAAAGCTGTGAAAAAGAACAACCACCCTGGAAGAGATACCCATGTTCTTTTTGTGTGTGGTTATGTTGTAATTCACACGCTTTAGTTTCAATAGTGTGTATTTGAGAATGCAGACTTAACATCAGTGTCTGCCTTCTCCCACATGGACCTCTTGAACATCTCTTCACTGTCATCCTGCAACAGGAACAGCGAATGGGAAGAATTTTCTTCTCTCTGTTGTCGGAAGGCTAATGAATGTCTTTAGATTTTTGCAATTTTCTTTCCATTGTGTTGGAAAAAATATGTCAGTAAAAACTCAGGTAAAGGCTTTCTTTACCATGCAAAAAATGAAGAAAGAAATATACTTATGGTGGGAGCTCAGTCTTCTTGTGAAAACATGAATAATCAGAAGAAAGCTAAGAGTTTAAGTCAAATGACTGCCAGTTTTGCTGGATAGTACTTGGCCTTGTTTTTAATACCATCAGTCAGTCATCTGCCTTTATATTTATCTTTGTCTTTCTGCCTTTGAAAGTAAAAAGACACCTTTTGGCTAATGATCAGATGAGAAAACGTGTAAGATTTGTTGTAATTCATGTGTGGCAGTCTTCTGTGTATCAGCAAGATTGTGCTACAAAATCATGTAGAATACAGTTTTTGGAATAAATTACCTGGCTACAAAGGGATTTTGTAAAGATTCAGAGGGGGTTGGGGTAGTTGGGGGTTGTATGTTTTGTATTGGAAATGGTTTGAATGTGGATGCGTCCATCGTCTCAAGTCACACATGGTATCAGTAAGGTTATTTACGGCTTATGCAATTTCCTAAATAGGTGTATTTTAGAAAGACACAGAATGCCAACAGACCAAATGATACTTCCTACATTATTTCACTAACTGTGTGATTTAGAACCGCCTACACACACACACACACACACACACACACACACATTGTTTTACCTCCAAATTCATTAAAATATGGTATGTTTTCTGATATTTTCGTGGAGAAAGCACACTGTTATGTGGGGTCAGATGACTAATGTCTATCAGAAAGCTGTTACAAAGTAATTTACAAGTACATAGATGGTGTGGTGGATTTCTTTTCCCTCCTTAAACCACACTCTATTTGATGGAAGCTACTTTTGTATTGTCTATATTTTTTTTTCCTTTCAGTTTAAGCTATTTAAACATCAAGCTAAAACATTGCTGTCTATAGCGAGCCTGTTTGCTTTCTGTGTATTAGCAGTGCAGATGACTCTTCTGTTTGAACAGTGTCGGAGCGGTGTAGGAGATCCACCGCTGCCCAGGAATTGCAAGCAGAGATTGCACCAACCCAGTTCTTGAACATTCCCCAATGTCATTAACATTGATATTTCTCAAACGATAATGAAACTGGTCTCTGGTGCATCTCTCCATACTCTGTGTTATCCTCGCATGGTAAATAAGGTGAGCATGGTGTGATGATGTTGAGTTATTCTTTAATATTCTCAGTTTGTTGGCATACTGGTTTTGCTTGCTCTGCATGAGGAGCCTGAGAGAACTGCATCTAACCTGTACAGCTGACATAAAACTGGAGGGCCTTATCACCTATTATGAAGATTAAAATATTTGTCTATCAGAATTTGGGATTTTCTTACCAAAACAATAGAAATTGAGAACAGTTTTATCACTTCCCTTCCAATATGGAAACCTGCTAGATATATTATTTTCCCTCTCTTTTTTTTCTCTCTGTAAACACCTGCTATGTGTTTTTCTTCACAACAAAGGCAGTACTATTCACATCGGTAATTAATTTTTCTTGATAATCTGTGAATCTTCTTCTGAACAGAGCACTGACCATTTATCATAAAAAGATAATGATGAAAAAAATGGAAACTTTTTTTAGGATGGTCTTCTAGCTCCTATAGTGTTTTGTACTTCGGAACCAAACTCAAGATCAAAGTTTGTGACTCAAAGCATCGTAGATTTTAAAATACTCTTCTCTGTTTCAATTCACTTTTCTGCTAGTCTACAAAAGATTTTCTGCAATGCTGAACACTCCTCTCTTTCTTTAGTTGTACATTCTGGCATCTATTTATCCAGTTAACATGAGTTGTTCACAAGTTCTGGAAAGAATTACCACTACAGAAGTGACTTTTAAGAGGTTCTTAAAAGAACCAGGTATTTTGGGAGACAACCAGCTGATTTGAATTGCTGTAATTCTGCTAAACTACTTGAGGTTATGACAACTCATATTAGCAAAGGATTGTGTGTTTACATTGTGCCTAAGGGAAGAATATGTGTTTGATAGCATTCCCCTATGGTCTTGTGTTAAGCTTTGTTGCATTTGCCTGGAAGAAATGTCAATTTTTTTTCACCCATGCAGCTCATAAGAGCAATAATCCATCTCTTCTCCCTTTTCTGCTGGTTCAGCAGCTCTTTTGTTTCATAGCTTGATCTCAGCAGCTGATGCCACTCATCCATTCATGCATTCATAAACAACCTCAGAAGGTAACAATGAGTAGTAATACAAATATTTCTTCTTTCTCCTACCATAGATCTTGAAGGTTTTTTTCTGGAAGGCATTTCAAGCTTACAGCAGCAACAAGAAATATCAGCAAAGAAAAGTATCCTAGAAGTAACGGATTCATTTCTAGATTTATAGAAAAAAAAAAAAAAAAGAGAAATCTGTAACAAATTTCCGTGCTTCATCTCCACGCCACGGCACCCAGCCCTCCCGCTGCTGCCGGGGTCTGGGGACGGGAGAGGGTGGCTCTGGGATGGGTACGCTTTGCACGTGACTGCTCAGGAAACCGCTGGTGGCCGAGACGGTGACCGGGGGACGACAGCTGGCAGAGCGGGCTGGGGACGAGCGTGGTGCAGGGACATGCACGGCGTGGGGACAAGCACGGCGTAGGGACAAGCATGGTGTGGGGCCAAGGACAGTGTGGGGACAAGCACAGTGTGGGGACAAAGACGGAGTGGGGACAAGGACAGTGTGGGGACAAGCACGGCGTAGGGACAAGCACGGTGTTGGGACAAGGACAGTGTGGGGACAAGCACGGCATAGGGACAAGCACAGCATGGAGACAACACGGTATAGGGACAAGCATGGTGTGGGGTCAAGCATGGCGCGGGGACATACATGGTGTGGGGACAAGTATGATGTGGGGACAAGCACAGTATAGGGACAACCATGGTGTGGGGTCAAGCACAGCATAAGGACAAGGACAGAGTGGGGACAAGCATGGTGTGGGGGCGAGCACATCATAGGGACAAGCACGGTGTGGGGACAAGCACAGCGTGGGGACAGGGATGGAGTGGGGACATACATGGTGTGGGGACAAGCACGATGTGGGGACAAGCACGGTATAGTGACAAGCATGGTGTGGGGTCAAGCACGGTGTAGGGACAAGGACAGAGTGGGGACAAGCATGGCGTGGGGACAAGCACAGTATAGGGACAACCATGGTGTGGGGACAAGCATGGTGCGGGGACAAGGACAGAGTGGGGACATGGAGTGGGGACATGGATGGTGTGGGGACAGGCACGGCATAGGGACAAGGACAGAGTGGGGACAAGGACAGAGTGGGGACAAGCACGGTGTAGGGACAAGCACGGACGCAGAACCGGTGCTGCTGCCACTGGGCCACGGCGGCATGGGCCTGCGCCCACCCCCGCCGGTCCCGCCCGCCACGGTCCCGTCCCTCTGCACGTCGGGCTTTTAACCTCGGCGCTCGGTGAGCGGCTCCCGGCCGGGACCGGGGACCGGGGACCGGGGACCGGGGACCGGGGCCGGTGCGTCCCGGGCCCGGCGCGGCGCGGGCAGCCCCGGGGGCCTCGGCGCGGCGGCAAGATGGCGCCCAAGGGGAAGAGCGGCGGCAAGGCCG
>Ga0065711_1037476_pt1 | contig 19794 bp, 9 predicted proteins | sample Hoacrofraction12_FD_59098 | JGI IMG/M metagenome (GOLD analysis project Ga0065711, IMG submission 59098) | Hoatzin crop microbial communities from Cojedes, Venezuela - Epithelial fraction 12 v2 (version 2) | ecosystem: Host-associated > Birds > Digestive system > Esophagus > Crop | place... | reverse complement strand
GCAAGGGGGAAGAGAAAGAGAGAAAAGTTTTCCTGAAAAAGATTACTGATTTTCATTTATACAGAACCATGCCTTGCAATTACAAAGTTGTCATAGCACACATGCACATAATTGCATATATTTGTGTTATATGTACAAGAAAATAGGTACTTGCCATTTGTTTTTGTAAATGTATGCAGGTATCCATAAGCATGAACGATCTTCACTACACAGCCGGTAACTAGACGGAGAGCCCTCTGGGTTAGGATTTGCATGCAGCAAGGTAGCAAGGTTATCACTTATCCTGGTAGGACTGTTCCCAGAGCCCGGCTCTGTGGCTGTGGCCTTGGCCAGCTCCTGCAGACTGATACCAACTCCCATCAGGCCATGGAGCCAGTCTGCAGCGGTCACGTTATGGTGAAGCTGTCAATCATTGCCTGCCTGGAGTGCAGGCTTGTGTCTACTTTTATCTACAATCTCTTTGAGTACAAATGGATGTTTGCTGGGCTCTAAGACCACACAAATCACCTCAGGCGGAATAATAATTGTACTTGTAGCAGCAGCCAAGCTATTTCATAGACATGTTCTGTTGGCAGAAAAGTGAATCAATTTAGAAAAGAGTGTGCAGCATTAGATAAAGCCCAAGCCCTGACAGCTTTATCTGATGGGTTCAGTTTACTTTTTAGAAGTGAGTTGCCCTGAGGCATTTTGCTCAGTTCTATCGAATAGTCACTTTATTTTAAGCAACAGAGGCTTAATAGGAAGGGGGAACTCACTAAAAGGTCGCCTGTAGCCAGGTATTATCATCTGAACAAATGCAAACTTTGCATCATGTAAATCTCTCTACAAACTGACAACAAACGTTCATCTCCTACAAACTGTTTCATCCCTACGCTCACATGTAAAGCACTGTTGAATTGTCTTAGCTATTCAAATATGATTTTCATATAACATAGAGTAAGAAGTAATCAAAAAGAGAGAATAAATGAACAGAATTTAGTTCACTCAGTAAAGTTTTTTTTTGATGTATTACATTCTAAGATATTTCCAGAACAGCAAATTAAACAGACATAGATATCAACTTCTATACATCTAGGAAGTATCACGATCACACAAAGTAATTACCACTAGATGCTAATTTCAGTTACTGCCAGCAAAACCATAATTAAACATTGCAGATGGTAGAAAAAGAAGAAATGAGAAAGGGAAGAAAATCTCATAAGTTTTAGACTGTTTTCTCTAGTTTTTATTTTCCATGCAGTAGGTAAAAAGTTCAGAGCTAAAGCAAACATATTTTGCTATTAATTAATCTAACCACAGAAACAGAGATGCTCAGTCCATTGAACAAATCCACAAATTACATGAGGAAAACTTGCAAGACAAACCACCGCAAGAACATTCAAAGGCTCCTTCATTGCTGTTATTTTCAGTTAGCCATTTCATTACAATTAAAAAATGTATGTAAAGAAAAACACTACTTGGAGATATTATTATGAGGAAGATACATTTGAAGTACAAGACCATGATTTTTCCTGAATGCATTCAAAGCACTGCTCGCTCTATTACTTGCACAAATAAGTCGATGGATAATTATGAGATACTCAAAGACAGTAAGTTTACAAGCTCCAAGTTAGTAAACCAATGCCTTAAGCTAGAAAAAAAATCCTAGCACACAACAAAAATGTCCTGTAAATTATAGCTGAAGACCAATGTTTTCAAACTTTAAATACTGGGGCTTGCATCTCAAACCCATATTCATGGATCAAAAAGAACTTACATTAAGAGGTCGCAAAAATTCTAAATAACTAAATGGGAATTTCTAAGTTTTAAGATTGAAGGAAAATAATTATCAGTATTTAGGAAACTAGATTTTTAGAGGTGGGTACCAATAATTGTTAAATTTGTTGCACTGTTCTTTAGAAAATTTGAGATTCAAATGGGCAAATATTCAAAATAAGTTGCTTCTGTTTAGTTCTGTTTAGATCCCTAGGATTCCCAGACATCAGTCAGTGGCAAATCCCTCTGATATGTCTCATTACATATCTGTTTTAAAAACCGTGGTTTTGGTGAAAGAGTCCAGATCTGTCCAGGTACCATCCAGATCTTGTCCGTATGAGGACCATATCCCACTTGAGCAAGTTAATAAAACTCTTAAGAGTACCTACTGGTTCATATACTGCAAGAACACAGGGACCCTGCCACCTATGTAGTCAATAAATGCTTCAGCTTTCTATACAACTTTCATCCATAGATCTAAAAACACTTAAAAAATGAAAGTGAGTTGTGCTTCCTACTTCTCCCAAACAATACTACAGCATTTTACATATACAGAAACTAAGAAACAGAGCAGATGGAGAGCATGTCAGCAATGCTGGCAGAGCAGAAAAAGTCCTGGTCTCCTCATTCTAAAGATGCAACCTTTATACACCCAAATATCAGTAAACTTGAAATCTGAGCTTTGCAGTCCTCCAGGTGTTCTTCCCTGTACTGAAGAATTTTGAGTTGTGATGTCAGCAGACACATGCAGGATCTGTGCCACAGACACGTGCAAGCAGTGGCAAACAGCGTTCTCAGAGTCACTTCTGTCATTCATAACACATTGAGCTTGGAATATTTTGTTTTGTTTTCTTTATATCATTGTCCGCTGGATTGTATTGTTTGCAAAGTTTCGGATACATTTTATTTTATTCATAGCCAACTATATTTTTTTTCAGGCATCTTAGTAGAAATTCAAAGTATGAAGTTCATGTTGATTACTATACTAAGAACTAAAGAGGATATGGGAGGGTTGTGGGTTTTTTTAAATTTGTTCTTTTTTTTAATATACACCGTTTATTCAGGAGCATTTATTTAAATGTCCATTGAAGGTCTTTATCTTTAAAAATCCAACGCTGTAGTTATTAGGGGGGTAGAGGAGGAGGACGAGGGGTGGAGTAGTGCGAAACACAACGAGCCCCAAAAAGCCAAAACCCAGCTTGGCAATATTTTTTATTTTTCCACAACAAATATGTCATCTCCCATGAATTATTTAGGATATGCTTTTTGGCCCCCACCTCACACATTCCCTTGGTTGCATATGTTGGTTATTCATCAGCTGTGAAACACTGCATCTCCTCTCCCTCTCCAAGACCTGCCAGCTACCTCCATCTGGCACCAAGTCCCTGAGAGGAAGGGACTATAGCTGCCCTGCCTGAGCCCTGCATTCAAACAATCCCCTGTATAGGCTCGCTCTTGCTGCAATCTTAAGCTACTGCTATTTGCCATGACTTGATTATGTGTCTTGATACGACTGATGCACAAGCATACTGTTACTGTATGTCCTAACACGCCAATGAAAAAGGCACAAAGTGCTGGTACTCAGGGGATCTGTGAATGTGTGTGTGCTTGTGAACCCAGAGACTGTCATGTGTGTGTGCTTTCACTACTGACCTTGTGCCTCCACCAGCTGAAAAGGAGGAAGGGGACTTGGCTGTCTATGTTTATGTTTGGTGTGAGTCCTATACATAGGTCCTGTTGAACGCAGCACCTTGTCCATGGCACTCTATGCGCCTGGCCCTGTCAGTTCCCTCTGTGCGTGTGTGTCTGGGATGCGTGCTCAGCTTCGCTACCGGTTGAACTGGCAAACAGTGAGGTGGCAGCTGTCTCCCTCAGCTTGGGTAGAGACCCCAGGTCCCTGAGCTGAGCACTGTGCAGGAGTAGCCAGGCAGGAGGGTGTCCTGGGCTGAAGCAGGGAGCCATGCTCTTAACGTCACTTACACGAGCCAGAATCACAGGCCAGTGACAGCCTTTGAGAAATTGTCTGTTCATTTACAAAGTCAATGGATTCAGCAGACATGCTGGTGCTGTAAAGCAAATATCCAGTGTGAATGAGGTCATGAAATTAATCTCAAAACATGTTTGAATTGACCAAATATAAGTCAGTGATCTGGTTGCATTATATATGTATTTGGATGACTAAGTAGCCCTGTTCCTTTGCAGTAGAGCACAGGATTTTGTGATATGCCAGTGCACTGAAGTGGAAAACCTATGGCATCTTCAACTACTGAATAATTAATTCTTTAACTGAATTAAATATGAAAATGGTACAGGTCATCTAGCACTTCTTATGCTATTTAATAATAGTCTATTCCAACCTCATCATATTACTTAACTTCCTATTAACATCTATTTTATTTACTCTCCATTTTTAATATGCATCACTGCAGTATTCTTACTAACAGCCATATAAAAATATCAGATACTGTCAAGTGGGAAGTGAAGGTTTTGACAGCTGACTACTAGGGTGTTGTTAGCTTGGAGGCAGCTTGGAATTGTGGGTTAGGCTTCTTCGCTCAAAGTCTAAAAATGAAGGCAGTAAAATAGTTTATAAGTGTATTTAATTAATAAAAGCTGGTTTCCTGGGGAAAAAATTATTTAAGCAGATACATGTGTCCATACTTCTCTGCACTAGCAGCAACCTCCTACTACCTGTATACTGTGGAAGAGGAAATAAGCTTGCAATAACCCTCATCACAACCAAAAGAGTTCGAAAAATGTAGAATTAAAAAAAAAAAAAAAAAAGAAAAAGTAAGTGTAGTTAAGTCTGAGGGTTCTACATGTATCCTCAGTAGACACATATCGCAAAAATCACTTTACCAGAACAGCGAAGTCTGACCTGTTCCTTCTTCCCAGGCTTTGCTATGGGAGGATGGGAGGAGGTCCTCCATCCATGTGGCAGCCTTACCAGTGCCAGGAAACCCTGTTTCTGGAAGCACCAGAACATACTGTGAACAGAACTACCAGGACTCACAGAAAGTGATCTGCTACAACATTTCATAGTAATCTGGACCCCGTACCGTGTCTCCCTGCCCCCCGCCCTTTTGTTTTTTGTTTTCTTTTTTACACCTTTTGCCAATATTTGGAATTTTACAGGATAAATTCAGCACCACACTTCTCCACAGGTGCACCAACCAGTACCACAGGGGAGTCTGTTGGAAAAGCTTTAGCTAACACTACTGTTTTCCAGAAAATCTGAGATAAAAGTCACCTCTCGTCACTGGGAATATCAAGGTGACTAATGCCAAAACATAATAAAAATGCTGAGATTTCATAATACAACATCAATAGCTATAGTGATGCAATTTCTAAATTTAAGATTTGTACAATAGCATGGTTTCATTTCTGAGAAACACACAAATTTGCATTGGGACAAAGACATAAAACATCTGGATAGAATGTGCTACAGGCAGGAGGTGAAAAATACCTGCACAGAACTTAAAAACTCACCTCTATTAAAAATTGAACACTGTATCTTGATGTTACGAACTTCTAACACTTGTTTCTGAGTTTTCTGGGTCTACTCATGGAAGTATTAGAGTAAAATAAACCAGACACAGATAACCATGTTGGAGGGAGAGAACAAAATTTTTACCCGCTGCTAAGGTCCACAAAATAGCATCACATACCATAGAGCTATACCAGTCCCTGCTATAAATTCTCTTCAGGCACTTCCTATTTTCTTCCAATTCATCTACTCATACTTCAACTGTGAGCTTCAAGATTTTTGCCATGATGGACAATTAAACAACTATTCTAGTATAGTTATTATATAAACAACAAGCACCAGAATAGCATATATTTGATGGAATAAATATTCCCTTATGATCAAAATCACTTTGTCCTTAAAAACAAACAAAATATCTGGAAAACAAAACAGATGATCCTCGAGTGACCTTTAAAGGGTGAACGTTATGCTTTAACAAACAAAACAACAATCCAACCAACCCTGCTACACTTTTTACAATTCAACTGAAAACTACAAAAATGTTAGCAATAAAATCCAGTCAATTCATGCTCTCTCTGCTTGAAGTTGAGAATCCGCCAACTCACATAAAAATTTGCATTTCAAAATGAAACATGAAATCCCTCTCTACCTGTTTGAAATTAAAAGAAATCCCAGTGGAGCTTGCAGAATATATGCCCATTGTTTAATGACCTTCTAATACTAGTGAAAGAACATCCAAGAACATTGCAGATAATTCTGGTCTAATCAGGTTAATGACAGAAGCCAAGGCCAGAACTACAGCAAGCTGTTCGTTAGCATTTGATTTTTCTGGCAAATAAACTCACTGCTGTTCATCCATTAAGTTCACATCCAACAAATAGTAACAACTGCTCCTGACAGTCAGCACAGAATACTCTGCTCCCATATAAAATCATGCTGCTGTAAAGAAGTCATCATTGGCTTGAAAGAGGAAGCTGAGCTTCTTTCAGTGGCTTCTGTTAAACCAGTACAGCGGTAAAGCTTCAGCTGAACAGGCTGAAAACTGATCAGAAATTTTCACATTTTCTAAGTGTGTCAGGAAGAATCTGGGGATCTTTTACTCTTCACAGATGCAGGACAGGAAAAAATAAAAAAGAACCACATACTGCTAGGTTCTCAGCCCTCATACAGGATTATGGTTCAGTGATCAAGTCCTGAACATAATATTATTTTTCATAAATACAGTTCAATCCACCATGTGCAAGATTTCACATTTCTGCTGGCCTTTAAGTCCCAGTTTCACATCTCTCTTGCAATCCATATGCACTGATGAGCTAAATGGATATAATCAAACTTGTTAGAGCTGATCACTGACCAGCTTTAAAAGGCCCAGAAAAGCTGTTTTCTTCAGCTGGATTGTAGATTAAAGCTATCTCAACAAAGATGGTATATATGAACACTCAATTTCTAGACATTCACTTGAGAGTGTAGGGAAATGAAAGATTTGCTGAGGTCAGACCGAGATGGGTATAAAACTAATAGCTTGTTTGGCCAGAAGGTATTATTTCCCTATTCGCTAAAGAAGTTCCTGCTCTGCTGGCCAACAGTCCTTATTATAATTTGGAGTTGTGAAATGCCTCAGATTCCTTCCGAGTCCTGATTCCCTCTGCAGCCAGTAGAGTCCTGAATGACATCTGTCACTGATACTCCTTGAGGAGTTGCTCAGATAACTCCTGGTTCCTCAGCCCGCTGCAAGGGGAGGTCAATGCTGAGACAGAACTAATCTCTTAACTCCATGTGAGGACACAGCTATGTCAGTGCCTGGAGAAGCTATCTGAAGAACTGCCTTTTCCCCACTGGAATTACTCCCCACTGTAGCAGTCATCACTGATCTGTCCTCACACATTTTTCTGCTATCCCAAAAAATATACTGGAGGTAAGCACACACAGGCATTCAGAAATTCAGATAAAGGAATGTTTACTCAAGAGTCTGCTTATTTTTTCAGAAGAACCTAGATTCCTATGACCAACCTAAATGCAGGTTGGACATGGAGTTCAGTTAAGCATGTCAATTAATATCTGAAGTTCAGTGGAAGTCAACAAGACTCAGGCAAAAGATCAAGACTTTCAGTTCATCTAGATTATTAAAAAAACTATGAAAACAAACCAAAGACAAGAGCCAGCCAACAGTAGACCTCAATCGTCTAGACCTCAGTTCCTGTGATAGGAATGGAAGCCATTTCCTCACAATTGGTTTCTCAGCATTCTTCTTTGGTTCTCCCCAAAGATACCGGATCTCTATCTGGAAGCCTCAATGTTCCTAGGAATGATCAATGACTAGAAGTTGGGATACAGTCTTCCCATTCTGATAATCTAATCTACTTACAAGTCAATGAAATGTTCCATTTGCCTCTTGCAATTGCCTTGAAAACTGGTTGACAGTTATTAACTCAAGCTAGTCTTCCAAAGCAGGTGTTCCACTTTTTGGTCTTCAGCTTCAAAGTGTTCAATATGAAGTTTGTATATGACATGGACTATGTCTACACTGTGCAGGGAAGCACTTTGCAGGGAGATCCGTTAGGTTCCTCTAGAGGTCTACACTGAAACTGCTTTGGGGTCCAAGCTACTAACCTCTCTGGCATGAATCACTACCCTGGTATCACTTCTAAACAAGCTGAATAAAACTTACGTAAAACTAAACTCATATAGATGTCACTGGAAAAAAAAAAAAGGAACAGCCAGCAATACCCAACACTGACCAAGAATCTAACAGAAGATAGAAAAAAAGAACACTATAGAAGCTCTGACTTTCTCCATGACAGCCGGAAAAAGTTTAGGAAGTATTTCATAGCTACTTATACCATGCTTAGAGACACATGCTTAGAGATACTGCAGAGGTCAGATCTGAGCTGGTCAGGCTGAAAGCTCCAGCTCTCAGCTAGGTAAAAGCAAACTCCAGACTCTATAAATTCAATAGTCTGGCTTTGATCCTCAGGGAACTATGGTCTAGCCATGTCCCTTTTCCACTCCAGAATGAGTGATGTATTTCAGCAGTGGCTGAATGGGAGTAATGAAAAAACTTAGCAATCTATCCAGAAGAGCCCATCAAAGGGTCGTTTATGTGTAAACATTTCCTGATTTGAAGACAACTTAAAGGATAAATAATTTTTCTCACTATGTTTTTAATTACTCAGTCTAGACAAGCTTAACTGCAATTTAATTCAGCCGAGGTGAGCAAGAGTATTAACAGTATACATCTCTTCTATTGAGACAAGTCTATATTCCCCTTGTCTTCTCTCCAAACACAATGGAGACAGTCTTCTGCTCAAGGTACTCATTGCTTGCAACTACAGAGCTTATCATTTCCCAATGGCTTCTTCTAACTGAGTCCCAGAAGGTTTCTAAAACCGCTGAGACCTAAGGGCTCAGTCCTTGCGGGGTTCCTTTTCCAGCTTTTCTGGGTTTGCCACCACATCTGCGCTTTGTTGAAGGAGGGCACCTCAGAATTCGAAAATGAGAAAAAGCCTGTCACTCTGAAAGACTGCTATGCTTACCCATGCCAAACTACTAACATTGCAGGTGGAAAGGGAGCAGCACAGAAAGAGAAGTGCAGCAAGGCAGAAAGCAGAGACTGATGGAACTGCTGCGGAAATCGGGTGAGACTAGCAAGGCACAAGATCATAAGCTGTTGCCATTTCAGAAAGACAGGAAAGAATTGTGACGGGATTGTACATTAACTGGTAGCAGTAAATAAAATAAGGTAGAAAAAGCAGATGGAAGTAGCAACAAACTTTGGTACATTATAAGACGTTCATTACAAGACCACCTGCAGCAGAGGCTGAATCCTCATTACTCATATGTACTTCTCTGCACCAAATGTGTGATATTTGCGGTTATGATTAGTTTACAGACAAGTTGAAGCTTGGACCAATGCCTGTTTTTGTTCTTTCGGAAGCACTTGAAACGTCTTCTGGGTAAACAGATACGACTGAAATAAAATGTATAATGTAGAGTGCCTAAGAAGTATCTTAAAGAGCAAAGCCAGCAAGAATAAGATCTAAAGATGGAAAAATATTAAGAAAATAAGAGATGAAAGCAGACTGATGACAAACACTGCAGGTGTATGGTATACATCCATATCTGGTGGGGCAGTTAATGAAATAACTTATACAAATGAGACTGCCTTTTAAAACCAAAAATTACTGCCCAATATTAGTTGAATCATTCCTCCTCCAGTGTGCTGGAGGCTTAAACAGTACTGCTGCCTACACAGACAATAAGTTTTTTTCTCTTACTTTGGATATTATGCATTAGCCATGAAGAAAATGGGAAATAGCAGGCTAATTGAGCCCTCACCAGAATTTTAGTATTAGGGAAAAAACCCATAATTTTTAAAATAACATTTTCTTAATGTAGCTCACATCACTTGTTCAGTGAAGGCTGGGTCTGAATCCGGGCAGAAGCTTAGTTGCTAGCAGCATTTTAGGATGCTCCTCACACCAAATAATATATACATGAGCTGGCTGAGTGCTTCTCAGTTGCAAAGAAAAAACATCAAGGCTGTAACTGCGGCAGGGAGTGTGTGCAAAGAAAAGGGAGATTGAGAGGTAGCCAAGTAGATTACAAGGGCCAAAAAAGGATCAGCTGGCTCTTCATGGGAGGAGTGAGACAAACCTAAAAAGAGTGAAAAGTGATGAGTTTTGAGCAGGACGAATGCGGGTCTCTCTTCTCCTTCTCTCCCCTTCTCTGCCTGTCCCAGCTGGTCTCCTATTTTGGGATTTCTTGACTACCTGTGGGACACACCTGCATTTCAAAACTGCTAAACCAGGCCTTCTGCTTACTTCTTTCCTTCAGCCTTCTCTACTCATCTGTACCCTAGTGTGCAATAAGAAACCAAGTGGATAGCCATTCACTGCCTTAACAATGTAAAAATAGAGGCAGGGAATAGCAGCTGAAGAAGCTCGCGGATAAGGGCTTTCTACTCTTTTTTCATGGGAAGCAGAAACAGACTGGAACAACCTGACCCTTGTAGTACAGTTAATCACTTTTTTCAGTGATGGTTTAGTGGGATGAAACAACTCGCTGTGAGTGGGACCATATTAAAATCAGGAATGAGCCTAACTACCCCTCTCAGCAGCAGTGAGTTGTTGGATCAGCTCATTTTGGATTAAATGCTGTCTAGCTGCACCTTAAACTTCCCTGTCATTGCATGCTTCTCCCTTTCCAAAGCCTGTAAAAATGCAGATTTGATCATAGAAGGCTAATACTATTTGGGTGAGAGCTGCCTGTGCTGAAAATGAGCTCCCTTCTGAATTTCTCATTCAATGCATTCAGCACTCTGATTGACTACTTTTCGGAGCAATTGTCCCAATGATTATTAACTAGAAGTTCCTCTAAGTCTCAATGAGGAGTTAATTAGTTTCTGTCTAAAGAATAATGGTGTCATGCTATGTTAGAATCTTATGAACCCAACGTAGAGCCCAGTGCATCTTGTGAGAATAGGTGTAGATTCACTTGGTTTTGAAAAGGACACTTTCTGAATGACCACAGGATATCTGAGTTCACATTTTCTTTTTCCAGATTTTTGGCTGACCATTATTCCTGTACTTTGTTTTATATCAGCATATGGCAAAATTTGATAGTTTTTTACTTTCCTTCTCTTCTTGCGTTTTCCTTGGAATGTTTCATGCAGCAAATCTAGTATGGTGTTTAGAAAGTCAACTGATGTATGAAGACCTTAATCTGAGGAATACCAAATTGCTTCAAAACTGAAGAGCAAAACAAACCAAGGAAAATTACCTGGGAAGAGATGAGCATAGAGGTAAATATATATTTCTCTGAGCTCTACATCAAATTACTTTAGCACATTTCTGCTACTTACCACAGAAATGCCAAAGGACTTTTCCACAGCTCTGCTAAATGAAGACAGGCTTTCCTACAGGTGAATACTTGTTAAGATTTAGGGACTCTTAAACAACTATCTACCCTATTAAAACAGATAACATATACTTCATGCAATCCTGGCAGCCTTTAACAGAACCATTAAAAAGTTTGTTGTCTTTTTAGTTTGGACTTGGTTTGTTTATATCAGCTACATTCTGGATTTAATCTCTTTTTTTTTACCAGTGAAGACAAAGAGGATCTGCACAATACAGTAAAGAACAAATAATCCAAAAATATTTGAGCAAAAGTAAACCAGCTGTTTCTGTGTATATAAAAACAAAAGGACACCCAAAAGGATTGACAAAATGGGACACTGAAAACAAAATGGAACTAATGGGAAGTCTACTACAGGAAGCTACCGCAGACAAAACTTAAGATTCAAAACTGTTACAAATGCATACGTGGACAGCAGACTTACCTAGAGTTGCCAAAATTAATGACAATCTATATATTTTGGGAGAAAGACTGAAACTGGATTAAACCCTGAATCACAATCTCTAGCGAGATCATAATTTCACATGTTTGAAGATTTGCCATAGTACGTCTGCCTGCTATAGGCCCTTCTAAGGAATCTGGTTTTGGCCACTTCTAGAGGCAGGATATTGGACTGCCTGATTTTATCCAGGATGAAATTTCTGCATTCCTATAAATTCCTTAACTAAATCAGAGTGTGTTTCCATCTTTTGGCTCAGGGCAAATCTTCATGAAATTATTTACTTACTTCACTCAGGTTTAACCATTACTTAAAACAATAATTGATACATGCTTAATTTTGAAGCCATTTATAAACTCAGCTAAAAATGATTCATGCCTAATGTTTCTTATTTTATTCATTGAACTCAATGGATTTGAACTGCACAAGTGTCCCAAGTGGGATTTTAACCTACTATTTTTCAGGAGTTTCTGGTGGTCATTAATGCAATTAAAAAATGATTATACTTTACTTATATGTTTGTTGTATTCAACCTTTAAGTTTTCAGAAATAAAGGAATAAAAAAATCCCAACACATACCGGAATAAGCAAGGATATAACAACTCTGCAGAAAATGTTGTTACCATATTGAAGATTGCTCCTCGTATTGAGCAATGGCCTTTGCACAGAATATGTATTGCCTCAGCCATATCTAGAGTTACTAATTTCAGTTCAGCCAATTCCGTTTAAACCTCAGAATAATTATCTGAACCAGTTAGATCAGCCAATCCATTATCTCTAAAGATAAAGAGATGGGGCTTTAGAAGGAATTTGTTTAAGCCTGTGAATGGAGTCACTGTCACCGACTCCACCCAGAATAATGAAAAAAACACTGATGTTAGTCACTTTGCCTCTTCTGCTTTAAACTCCAAAATTATAATTTTAGCTTTGCAAATATTGGTGTACCTGAATAGCCCCAGTATTTATAAATGTATTGATGAAGAAATTACACTGCTTTCATGGCTCAGAACAATGATGCATCTCAAATGTGGTAAATATTTTGCACAGCATCAAGAATTTCTGCCTCTTTAGCCTCTGTTTCCTGCATTTTCCTCTTCCAGTTTTCTTTACACACTCAGTTTCAGCAACTGCAAAGTCCTGCAGATGAAGTTGTTTCTGACTTTTGGAATTTTATTTAAAGTCTTGCATTTTTTCTCCTGAAACTCATGTGTAAATGAGCTGCAACAGGTTCTACGTCTTCTTTAAAGACACATAAGCAAACAAGGTCCTAGCCCTTGTAATCTAAAAGATGCACCTTAAAATGCATACCCCATGTATTAAAACAAAAATAACAACAGAAAACAAACAAAAAACAGCTAACCCAAAACCTAATCTTGCTGGTTTTAGGACTGCCTAATTATTTTTCAAAATCTTGATCTTGAGCAACTTCAGTAACAGAGGCTGTAATATTGTGAAAGACAACCTGATCTTTCCACTTATATTGGGTTATTTCCCAAAACCTCAGTTTCAGTCATTCCCAGCAGATGTTTACTAGAAAAATAAAGGCAACTTAATATCTTCTGATATCAATCTACGTCAACCTATGCCACCTGCGCTCTGCTGCACGTGCTCTCTTCCAGTGTAATTATTCCATCCCAGTTCACTAGTGAACAATGCCTCTCACTGTGGAACACAAATTTTAAAATCAGTTTTGGAAGTTCTTACATAGAGCTTTTCTTTGCCTATTTGTTACTTAAAACTAAAATCATTACACTGCCACAATTAGAAGAAAGAACAGTTTGACTGACACTATAATCCAGTTGTCTTTTTGGGGCAGCCAGAGCTATACTACACCGATAGCATAACACTCCACTGTCACACAAAATCTGACAGTTTGCAGGCTTTGGAGGAAAAAACCTCCTACCACTCTATGGAAAATCCGCTGTTTCATTAGTCTTTTCTCACAGTTGTATTATGATAGCTGTAATTATCATAGTGGAAGAATACTACAGAATTACTACGTATATTTTGTATTATCCTAGTGCCCAGACACATTTCTGAGTGATCTACAAGCTCAGAACAAAATTGAATCCTTAATTCCAATATTTTTACAATCCTGGTTTAACGTTAGTGGATTAGTGAATAGAGAATCATCTGCTATCTAGAGCTAGGCTCCAGGACTAGAGAGGAAAATATTCAGATTCACATGAGACAAAAGTCTTAGTTTACTGGCAGCTTAACAGTTGCCAAACATTTCTGAGGGCAAATGGGAGTTTAAAGAATGATTTGCAGAACTTTTTGGAAAGCGCCTCCCAGCTATGGTGTCCTGGTGAGACAAAGCCCAAAAGCACTCATTAAGTTTTCAGTCAAACAGGCAAAGAAGGGATGATCAGATTCAAGGATAAAATTCTCTGGTATGAACAAATGATAATAAGTTGGGCTCGGTGACAGCCTTGAAAGTGAGAAAAAGTGCTTTCTCTTTCGTGCAATGGAAAAATCAGTGGAGAGATGAGAAAAACTGAATGATTAGCTATAAAAATGATTCTGTCTGCAATCTCCCATACATATATGAAGAAAGCAATACTGTTTTTCTACAGGCTAGAGAAAAGGAATATGCGGTAACCAAGACATGACCTAATGAATCTAGACAGCAATTTTAGCTGTGTGAACTGACTGTAAAGGTACTGACTTACAGCTGCAGGGCAGAATGAGACAGCATAATCAAGACATAGGGAGGAAGTGAGGATCTGCAGAGATACCTAAAGACAACGACTGGGTTTTTTTGAACTACAAAGACTGAGAATCCTGCTTTAAACTGAATGAGTATGAAAAAGAAAAAAAATATTAAGGATGAAACTGAAACAGGGTAATAGATCACAAAACATATTAGATATCAAATGGGATTGTTTGGTTCTGTCTTGGCATTGACAATGCTGACTTAACTTTCATTCGTGTGTTCATTCATCAGTATTTGAAGTCATTTATGAGTACAAACTTCTCTCTTCCTCCTCGAAAAAGATCCAAGGAGATTTAATATAAACATAAATTATTTTTTAAAAGATTAAATCATATTTAGTGTATGCTAATGAATTGCTGCTTTGTTCATATGTATGGTTTTGCTATGACAAGACCATGATTTTTAATTAATTTGACAGTGTGATTAAATGTAATCCAATCCAGGTATGTAAAGAGAACTGAGTATAATGCAGAAAAGTGCTAAAACAGAACTCTTCTGAAAAGGTATTTGGTGTGATGGTGAAACTTCAGGAAACTGAATCAGAAACCTGAAACGGGAAACAGAAATCTAAAACAGTGCTACAAATCCCAGTGGGACAGCCATTTGTAGATGTGAAGTATTCCCACCACATATCTTGGTATTCTTGCATCATATAAGACTAAGTGTTCTTCTGGGAACAAATAGAGGAGAAAAAAGGATCTTAGATTGCCCTGAAACATCAGAGCATTATTGTTTAAACTACATTCTCACGTAGTTTAAATTCTCAGAGTGTTCCTATTTTGAACCTCTATTTTTAGGGATACTACCATCAGGTTTTACTATGCATGTTTAGTTGCAATTTGGCATGCAAGGTGTAAGCCCAGAAGTAAAATTATTTTAGTTAATTGAAGGGGAGAATGTAATCAGTCAGATTCTTTTGCTAATTAAAATCTGCAAAAAAAAATAATTAATTCCAAATGCTTTCTTGCACAAAATAGCTCCAAATCAGATAGGGATTTAGGATGCATATTTCAAGCTTGAATACAGGGTTGAAATCCTCTCCAGAAATTCCAGGGTATTTGCATACAGATTTTGAGCTAGGAACTGTTTTTGTTCAGTCATTTTAAAAGACACAAAACAAGACAGTTATACATACTACAAGCACATTTTGAGCCCTTTAGGGAATTTTAAATTACCGTATGAGTGAAAGACCCTGGGGCTTGGTTTGGATTTGAAAGACCGCCAAACTACGAACATATCAATGCATAACTACATCATCCACATAACAGAAATACGTACCGTATGTGTAAGCGGTGCTTTGAGACGTAAAATAACATAGTCAAATGCTTCATAATGTTTTTTACTAGGAAGTTTTCCTTTGCCTAACTTAAATCTTCCTTACTGTATTTTAAGTCATGTTTGCTTCTTTTACCCGTGCTAGACTGGGAGAATAAGTTCCCTAACCCTTTATACACTAGAAAACATTTTCATGTTACCATCTTGATGCTAAAAATTCCCATTTCCTTCCTTCCTTCTCTTCCTGAAGGTTATGCTGAATTCCTTTTCAGTCTGTCCAGCCAATTTATATTTCCCTACAGTGCAGTGCCCAGACCTGGACACAATAGGCAGTCCTTTCCAAAGCTAAGTACAGCAAAGAATGATTTCACAAATTTTGCAGGCTGCAAAATATGTCATGGGTCTGGGCACTGCATATATAACAATATAGTGATATATTGTGTGGGTATTTATTCTCTTGTGACAGTGTGGTATTTGTCACTCCTAATTTATATGTGATTTCCCATAACTGACGGGTCCTTTTCTGAAGGATTTCCAATTTTACTGCATTTTGTCAATGAGTTGTTTATTCTTATCAAAATGTAGTATATTGTTTTTTCAATGAGGACAAATGCACTATATTTTGGAGCAAGATCTTGAATTTGTCATTTTGAATTCCTCTACTATATTTTGGTATATTCTCAGCTCCTTTCCCATTGCTGTCACCTGCAACATTAATAAGCATTAATAAAAATATTGAATATCATCAAAACTCAAGAAAGAACATTTTAGAGGCCTGTCAAAGCAGAAGAATGAACTGAGCAATGAATAAGTGAAAAATTTTAACACATTGCCTCACCCTCTTGAGAGCTAGACTCTGTACCCCAAGGTTATGAGGGTGCTGCAAGAGTGTGAGGATGAACGTCAAGCTAGGATCCTTCTGCTGTTACCTGATACGAAGTGCTTGCTAAACAATCAGACAAAATTAGATTAGTTGTACATGATTTACGTTTTACAGATCTATGCTGGTTGTCATTCATCTCTGTTGTTTTATAAAGAGCTTAAAAACAGACTGATACTTTCAGTACTTTTTACAGAAACTGAAGTTAATCTGGCTGGTCTACAGTTTTCCTCTCCTATTACTTTTTTTTTAATTTTTTTTTTTAAACTGACAAATCTTTCCTAACCCTCCCATACATAATCTACTTTCTACACATTCTTAAAGATTAGGGGTTCATCTACAAAGTTCAATTGGTCCAGCTCATTAAAAAAACCCCAAACGGTAAACAAATCCTAAAAAAACAGCGGATGTTCGGTAGAGATATTTTGTAATGCTACTACAGGATTAGCTTGTTCTGCTGAACCTGCTCATAGCAATGGATTATGATTTAAAAGCAGACTATCAAATACATGAAACAGATTTTTTCAAATATCGACACGCCAGCCTCAAAAACACTGTAGTTCAAATGCAGTAAATCTTATGGAGATCTTCCACAACCTAGATGAACCTTCTGAGGTCCATCTAACACAGAGAAACCCACTACCCCATTCATTTAAAAAAATGTAGTATTATGAAGAGTAATTATTAGGTAAGAAAGGAAAGGTAAGGCAAGGTCAAGTTAAGAAAGATCCCTAATAATTTTTTTCTCCTCCTACGTGTGGTTTGAGTAGACTGCTTTGAGTCAATAAGGAATCATGAGGGACAACTGAGAAAACTATAAAAACATTTTTCATTCTAGAGCTGTGATTTTCAAAATAATTGATCAGGGAAAAAAAATACATTAAAATCTTCAAAGAATCCCTAAAACATCCCTTTAACAACTCAAAAATGAATGAAATGGCTTGGTCACAAGACATATTGCCAAGACGTCTAGGCTGGAATCATGGTTTTAAATGCTAGTATTCTTTTACCAAAACTTTGAGACAAAACTTAAAATAGGCTGTTTTAAATAAGTTTAAGACATTTTATAAAGTGTAACATTTACTATAATTTAGAAAGAAGTATTAAGTAGTATTTATTATAATTTAGAAATCATAGTACTGATAACTTAAAATGCAAAACTTTTGGTAAAACCTACAAAAGAAAAAGTAAAGCTAGTTTGACACTAATTTCACTTAAAGTTATTTTCCCTTTTCCTCCTCAGCTTTCTCTAAACACAAAACTTCAGAGAGTTCTTGAATTTCTCCCCTTTGTTACACATCAAATTATGCATCCTAAGTACTTGTCTTGCTCTAAGGAAATCAATATGTTTTCAACCTGCTGCCTCACTAGCAGGCTGAGGAAATTATCAAGTGTCTTCTAATATACAGGAAAGTCAGCAAACCTTGATTATTTCAGATGAGAAGAAAGGAACATCATCTCAGCACCCTCTAGCATGACTGAAAGCTCTACTACCTACATGTGAGCTGAAAAAGGAGAGGGAGTAGAAGTTTCTCAGACAGAAAGGATACAGGAGTCATTTAGGCCTCTCTAACTCCTTACGGCTCTATAGCTCCAAGTTCAGATAAATTGGATTCCTTATTACATCTTTTAGGTCTCACAAACTCACACCTAACAATGTTATGCCCCAATCAACATGAAACCTGATCATCCAACAGCTTTCAGTATGTTCTTCCATCTGAAACCTTACTTTTACTCGCGATTTATTGATGGGGACTGAAGCACAGATGTAGCAAATTACATGCTCAGCTCTGGCAGAACAAAGATTTGAGCACAGCTCCCTCAAGCCTTTAACTTCATCTAGTCCTAAAAAGACCTAAGGAAAAGGCAGACTTCTCCCACCTCAAAATCTTAAGATTTTAGAAATGCTATTATTCCCAATAAACCAACTCTTTTTATTAAATAAAAAGAGATAAAGGGGGAAATACACTATATCACTACTAATGTGTTAACAGCTTTCCCTACACAGTTGGACAACACCTGGATCAGAAAACTTTTTGAAGACCCTCAACAGAAGGCACTTTTTTGTCTTATTCTAGGGTGACGCACAAGACACACACCTATTCACTCTTCTGTACTGTACAAAAGTTTAGGGTTCCCAATACCAGCACCGAGGGAGCCAACACAAAGGCATCTTCTAAGGGTATCTGTAAAAGCATGTTTCAAACAGCATGGAAGTGTCCATAAAGCGTATTCAAAAAAGGCAAGAATGAAGCTAGCACATGAGATTTTAAAAAACTCCAAACAATAAACAAAACAAACAAACAAACAAAAACCCCAACAAACAAAACAAAAACCTCCAATCCCCCTGTAAATATTTATTCCAATTTAATTGTGTAGGTGTTGGGGCTTTATTTTTTTCCTTTCTTTTATTTTTCATTTTTCTTTTTTTTTTTTTTAAGTAATCAGAACTTTTGGTTATGATTTCTTTACTATTACCTATAAAATTATTGTCCAGTGAATTAAACAGACCAGGTTCTGGATCAGTCTGCAGACCAGGCGACAGAAGCTTTTTGCTTCCATGCAGAAGGGTCTGAATTTTTTCTGTCTTGAACTATAAAAGTCAAGTCCAGTAAAATTACGAGTTTTTAATTCCTTTATCTCAAGTCAAAATTCCTAGTTGCTTCATGGACTCTGAACTCTGACCAGCTAAAAGTTTGAGCGTGTTAAAAAAACAAATAATCAGCATTATCACAACCCTGACAAATCCTATAGTTACAGCACAGCTCTCAGACAAATTAATATTCTAGAAGTAAATACATTACATAGCAAAAGTGCAAATACCAAATGGTGAAAGATGAATGTACACCCCTTAATAAATCCATTCTGCCCCAATTTATGTCAATGATTTGCATATAATAAAATTGTCCTTGAGCAAATAACTGTTAAAGTAATAAACCTGTCAACTTCGTAAACTGAATGCCTGCTAAGGCTATCTGGCAGTTTGTTCATACAGAGGCAGATGCTCTAGTATAACACACTAGCTGCAGGAAACATTTCTCTGTTATGTGATAAGAGGGGAAAACAGAATAAAGATTTGCTTTGATTTTATAGCAGGCTAAATTTTTATCGCAGAAGAAAGGAAAATGCTCTTTAAATGATGTATTTGATGCTAAAACAAAACGCGTGTATCTTATTTGAATTGGACTCTTTCAATTGTCGTCCTAGTGGACGACAGGTTAACCATGAGCCAGCACTGTGCCCTGGCTGCCAAGAAGGCCAATGGCATTCTGGGGTGCATCAAGAAGAGTGTGGCCAGCAGGTCGAGGGAGGTTCTCCTTCCCCTC
>Ga0065711_1005578_pt1 | contig 19794 bp, 5 predicted proteins | sample Hoacrofraction12_FD_59098 | JGI IMG/M metagenome (GOLD analysis project Ga0065711, IMG submission 59098) | Hoatzin crop microbial communities from Cojedes, Venezuela - Epithelial fraction 12 v2 (version 2) | ecosystem: Host-associated > Birds > Digestive system > Esophagus > Crop | place... | reverse complement strand
CCTCGGCCCGGCCCCGCCTCGGGGCTTCCTGTTTATCGCCGGCAGCCCCGGCATGAAGCGGTGGGCGCTGCCGGGGGCTGGCCCTTCGCCCACCCCCGGCTCGGGGACCGGAGCAGCCGCCTCCGCCGGCCGGGCCCGCGGCAGCAGGTGCGGAGCGACGGGCCTCCCCGCCCGCTCCGGAACAGCGAGAAGACCCCAGACAGGGCAAGGACCCTGAGCCCGGCTCGGGGGGGAAAACTCCTTCCGAGGGAACGGGAGGTTCCGCAGCGGCACCCCGCGGGAGCCTGCCCGGCGGCTCGGAGAGGAGGGGAGAGAGGGCCTTCCTCCTCCTCCTCCCCAGCCGTGCCCGCCCGCGGAGACCCCGGCAGGGAGCGGGTCGGGGGTCGCGGCAGCAGGCAGAAGAGGAAAGCGGGGATGAAGAGCAGAGCCCCGGGGAGCGGGGCCCAGCTCCGGCCTTGGGGGGTCAGGTTTGGGGTGATGGGAGGCTGGAGGCGTGGGGACGGCCTCCCTGCCCCTCTGACCTGGACAGCTGGCACCAGGGAACAAGCCCTGCCTGTTTGCATCTCTCACCTCAGGAGAATGACTCTTCCAGTTCCAGGAGAAAAGTTTCTCGCCCCGACTCTGCAATCGCTAGATCGGAGTCGATCATATTCCCCACCGACCCCTCTATACAGGCTAAACCCACACTATCTTTATTTTTCTCCTGCGGGAGTCCCTTGCTGAAACCACGACCGTTTCTCTGTCCAAGCACTGGCTGCACACATCAGCATGCTAACACGAGGACCTCAAACCACCTTCAAACCACTCACTTCATTTGCCTCCTGACCTGGCTTTAGCTACCTGGTTTTTTGGACTTGGAAATGAAAGCAAAGAGGAGCTGAGCACACAAATTACTGCACAAGTCAATGAAAGAGGTAAGAACTGAAGCAGGGAGCTCAGAGCTTCTGAACCTCAGCACCAGCAGCCAGTGTATGAACATATTTATCCACAAGTGTTACTACCAATTATCTCAGGAGCAGCGCTGCTTCAAAGAGACCATTGTCACTTGCAGCTGTTAACATGAGGAAGCATGTGAAAGCAAGGAACATTATTTTAACCTACAAAACCAATATGGAACTGTGTTGTCATGGGTGACCTGATCTGATTATTTGCCAGGCTGTGCATTTAGTTTATTTGTGTAATACTGAAGTGATCCAGAATATGCTGAGGCAGATACAGACTTTAATAATCTGACTAAAACGTGGTATAGCACACTATTCGCAGTCTAGATTTTCCAAAGTCCCTTGGCTTCTCCTGTAAAACCGCACAGAGCATTTTGAATGCTTCAGACTTTGCAAACCAGCTTTCCACATCATAATTTTTAGGTGCAAAGCACAGAGTCTGCACTGAATTCATGAAGCTCGCCCAGCAGGTGTGCAAGCAGTTTCAGAACAAATTGCTGTTGAACAGGACAAACGCATGTCAGCGTATGAAAATGGATATCCAGCTACAAGGAATAGAACACCAAAGCCAAATAATCCTTCTGTATTGAAACAAAAGCTTTATCATGGTATGATGCTCTGGTGCCACAAGAAGTGTGCTAGTGCCACCACCGTTCCCTTGGACAGCAGTCACCAAAAACCTGCAGTTATTTCTGGATGTTTCTTCAACGGGAAGAAGATGGCAGTGAGTTAATACGGTGGGAAGGGGCACCCATATTTGACCCAGTTTAGCTTCTGTTGCACATCTCAGACTGGGCTGCTGAGCGAGAACCTGCAACATGCACAATGGCATGCAGGGCAATAAGGGGAGGCAGAAATTTTGGCCAAGGTGATGAGGTCTATGCGCCAACAGATAAATGTGTTTTACAAGAACAGAGAGTTACCTACACTCTTCCAGATGTGAAGCACCAGGCAGTCTAAGCCACATACAAATGCTAATCTTTACCTCTAGATCCCAGCTCTGCCAACATACATCTGAGAGGGCAAATTGCTGTTATCTGGGGTTTTCCAGCATCGTCCACCCTTTGCTGCCCTGGGTGCTAAATGCAGTTGTGAGGCAGATACACTTAAGAGGCAGCTGTTTCCCAGCTCAACAGATTTCTGAGTGAGCCTTGGAGATGATGCATTTACAATGGGATATTTGGTTCTGTAGTGTCCTCAGTCAGCTGATCTGGAAGTACCAGAATTAGCCTGAAGGAAAAATTCACTGCCTATGCTAAGAGTTATTGCTCTTTAAGCATGTCAAAATAGTCTGCCTTTTGTACATTCAGTATTTACTTGACTGAAATCTTTTCTAGTTATTTTATTTACTTATCCCTTAAATTAGTTTAAATGATTAAGCTTCTAGAAACCATTTCCATTAATTAGTTTAGCTGCAAGGGGAAAACTGCAAGATGGCCAGGACAACACACAGGGCAACTTACTCTGGCAAATTAATTTAATCTTTCTTTAGCCCCTACCTAGTATACCAGTTCAGAAAGCACGTAAGCAGGAGCTTTACTTTAGCATGAGCTTAAAGCAGTCATATCAAAGGAACTACTAATTCCTAAGAATCTTCGATGAACTGGAGCCTAGACCCTGAAATCAAAGCGAATCGCAGGTTCAAATCTCTGCAGGACTGAGCCTTCTCCCCACAAGAATTACATCAAACATTGCATTGCAAAAAGCTCAGCAATCATATTTTCAACAGATTTTCAGTGAAAAACTGTTTATCCAAATCCTCTGCCAATTCTAATTGCAGTTTTCTAGTTGCTTGGAAGCCTGGGTTCTACCAATACCTGTCTCAGTTGGGGAGAGGCTGTGTGTAGGTTGGGGTGGTATCTTCATTAAGGCAGCTGACAGGGATGGGGTAGTGTTTTCCAACAGAGTGTGCCTTTTCTATGCCACAGTATTTGCTTCTTTCCAGCTGAACAAAGAGGTCGGTTTAAACACACTACCTCTTTTGACAGACGTCGTCTGTGTTTATATCATTGAATCTCAGAGCTACAACAATGTTTTAACACAGAATACAACAAATTTCTCTTGGGCTGGTAGTGTCTTTCAAAATGAATGAAGCATACTGTACTGACTACAAATTCAACAGAAGGACCCGTTTTAACTCCAGCTCCTGTCTTAACTTTTACCAAAACACCCATGTCTGTGTACGTATACATAACATATAGGTATTTATTTGTTCTTTTAGAGAGAAAAGTCTTATATCCAAACCCTGATTATTTAATATTGGAAAGGAGGAAAAGCATATGTAACACTGAACTTCCATTTAGTTGCATTCTAAGACCATTATGTAGTGTCCAGCCACCTTTTTGAGACCAAGAGACAGGATCAGAATGCACAGGAAAACGTGAAGACAAAGCAGGCTCTGATTAATCTAAAAGATGTTCTGCAAAGATTTCAAGGACTGAAGGAAGTATGAAAAAGAATAAGAACAGTCTGCAATTCAGTTTAATAGAACTGCTGGTTTGCTCTTTTGACAGACTTTAATCACGATACCGATCTATACTGATAAACCACACTGATGGTCAACGTTGTGTTAAATATTCGGTTCTTTCCAAATCATGTTCACATGCAATAACTACATTCCTGCCATAATCAAGCTCTGCGCCTGCCCTTTCTACCGAATCAGAATCGTTCCTCTAATATGTCCAAGCATGTATTCCCTCCCCCTCGCAACAAGAAAGAAATACAAATCCACTTATGAATGCAACCTTACACTTCTCTCAGTGAAATATTATAGCAGAAAATACTTTGAGGTCTGGAAAGTTCTCAAACTGCAGATCATTGACCACTTTCAGCCCAACAAGAACTTGCCGACTGTCCACAGAGAAATAAGTTAGTCAGAGTGATGATTTTTCCTTGTTTTCAGCTGTTGCTACAGCTGGCATGCAGACGCTCTCATGAGAAGACAAAGCGAAAGACCTATAAACCAGCTGGAAATAAAGAACAGCTAGTCCTACTGCCTCTGCTAGGGGCCTAACAGCAGAGGAAACAGAAGTCAGGGGTACCTAAATAAGGAAAATATTTGGGAGAGAAAAGGACAAAATAACCAGGTGATGTAAGAATCATCCCCGAGAGCTTCTCCATGAGAGAAAGACATCCCACAGCCTAAAAGGAAAGAAGCCAGGTACCAGAGATCTGTGTGCACATTAGCGTCACTGGGAAAGGATGCTCAGTGGGAGATGGGAAAGAAAACACACACAACTGTCTCGTTTTTTATCCAAAAAAAGGGAAAATACTCCTTGCATTACAAAAAATGTAACTTAGGCCATGGTTTCAAGATGTTCCTTTCAATGGCAGTGCCAGCTCAAGCAAGTTTCCACTCCCTGGTGTGTGATTGTGCCAGGGGCTAGAACTGTTTGCATGTTGGTTACGCTAGACATTTCCTACCACCCATGCCTTTGCATTAAAACTTTTTACAGTATTACTACTTTTTCTTTTTCTTTTAAGAATCAATGGCTACCACTTCAAGGGCACTACCTGTATGTGTGCAAGTGTTAATTGGAAAAGAAGATTCCACGAGACAGTCTGTTCATCCTGTAGAAAATATGAGAATCTATCATGTAGAATAAAGCCTGTCCAAACAGACACCCCTACAATGGATGATGCATTAGAAGTGCATGCCTACAAAAGGAAGTAAATACTGTTTCTATTAAGACTATCTCATTAATTGTTATTCATCTGGTTTCTTCATAACCACATTTAGTTCTTGCTTTCTCTTTATGGCACATGCCCTCAGTTTGGTAACTAGCAGGTGCTGCAGACTGCAGTTCTAGAGATTGAACTATTAAAAAAAAAATCACACGCAGATGAACCACAAAAGTTACAGAATGCAGAGACTATAGAAATGCAAGCACAAATAAGTCTTATATTGTGTTTTAATGCCTGCAGACTCTGACCTGTAGCTTGGCTGCAGAGAGCTCTTTGCCACAGTCACCATGTGAAAATCACCTGGTAGTACTCCTCTACACTGTGCACACCTGAGTGGCTGCTTTCCACACAATTGCACAGTTACCTTGTCAGGGAGCGCTTTAGATCTGCTTAGCATTCAGCAAGCTACAATCTCACCTGCGCTGAAGTCCTTCACAGCACAGAGCGCCTCACAGGCACACGCTCCATGCAGTCATTTCCATCAGCACAGGGGCAATACTTTGCACATGCTGCGTGCTGATATAAAGGGTGACGGAGGTGAGCCAGGTACTCCATCTGCCTCATTTGGATATTTATATTCTTTAAATGAATGAGATGCCCTGTCACCACATGTCAGCCAGTAAGAAAAATTGTTCGGATCAAAAATTAAATTTGAATTTCAAACCACTAGTTAATTAAAGCTAAAGAAATGTAACATTACACACTCTGTGCCTGATCTTCCACTGTCTGCAACCTTTGCAATCCCTACTCCTGTGCAAAAAGTGAAAAAATAGTGTTCCCCAGCTGGACAGAGTTGAAAGATGTGACAACGCATTAGAGGCTCAGTAAAGAACCAGATACACAATTTCGTCGTAATTGGTCTTCATTGACAGTAGAACTAAATAGAAGCCTTCAAGTAATTGGAAATATTAACCAACTTCACTGCAAAATGCCAGAGGAAATGCAGCAGAGCTCCCATGCATAAAACTAAATTAATGATTCATAAGGCTGCATAATTAACAATGCTAAGTCAAAAAATTATGTAGTTACAGAAGCACACACAGCCTTCCCTTGACCTCTCATTTCACATGTGATTGCAATTAGATAGGCATGCACTGTTTCACAAACTATGCTGTCCAATAGGATATAGCATGATTTTGTATAATCTCAGATCTAGGTAGCATATCCGCCTCAGGAACAGCAAGTCCTTAGACTTCCATTTATGAAGACTTCAAAGCAATGCTGCTTGCAAAACCACAGTCACATCACCGGTAAATAGCACCACCTGCAACATCATACGGAGAAACAATGGCATATTTTACTCCCTTTTGACTCCAGAGGGGTGTAAGTAGTGCCAATGAATCTCAGAGTCTGGTCTCATACCTGGCCCCTACCCAGTCTGCAGAAGCCTCTCCTGCTTCTTTGGGAATGACCTGTAGGAGCAAAGGCAGCAGGTCCTAGGAACTTGAGTCTCAGTTGCACATATCGCAAGATACACAGAAACTTTTCTTAGGCCATAAGCACTTTATGAGGTCTTCCATTCCTTTTCCAGCCCCACGTGTCCCTGCTCCTTCAAAGCAGTAGCTTTCTCTAGTTTTCTGCTGTACAGCTACTCAGGTGTTTGCAGCAAACCCTCTTGACTGCACCCTTCACAAGCTTTGAAGGAAGAAACAAAACTCTGAAGTGCTTGCCGAGTACATGGTTCTCTAAGGCTCGTAACTCAGTTAAATCAAAGCCAAAACTAAGGCACCTCATATGGCTATTTCAAAGCCAAATTTTAGCACACCAGCCTCGGCCGCTCACGCTGCAGAGCTGTGCAAAAGAAGGCAGCAAAAGTCTTTATGAAGGGGGAAAATAGTTTTCCATTCTCCTCATACTCACACATGGATGAAATGTTTTCACTCAAACTTTCCAAAAAATTCGCCTTTGAGCGGAGTCCAAGGGCCTCATTTGAACAACTTTAAAACTTTCTGCAAAGAGTAAATACTTCAACTCTATAAAAAGGCATTGCTCAATTACCAATTAGACTGTGGGTAATTCTCCTGACATCAATTCCATTTCTCCCAATTTACATTGTCACAAGACCAGAATCAACCCTACTACCTACGCAGAACTAATAAAAATTATTACTACCTTCTCCAACAAAAAGTTATGGATGACTGAAAAAAGGTTAATATATCCAGCAAGTACTATATACCTATAAGCACAGTGACAAAAGTAACAGCACCATAAAAGTGCAGANCAAAATGCCTGAACCAAGGCATTGGCACCATATAAGCTTCATACCAAAATCTTTATGTCACCAGATGCATGAAAAAGGGCGGAAAGGCAGAGCTCCAGAAGCATTTGAGGTTGAAGAGGACAGTGGCTCCCCACCAGTCCTCCCTGGCCACAAACGGGGCTGGCCTCGGAGTACAGCAGAGCTCCAGGGCAGTCTGGTGATTTCAGACAGATGGAGATCTGGAGCCTGCGGCAGACCCTGCGTCAGCACAGCCCACATCTTGCTCAGCTTATAGTTTAGGCATGGAATTATACCTGAACTGCCTATGAGTTACTTGAGTTTACTAACCTTTCATAATAATTCAATCTCAGAAAAGGAATAAAAAAGGTAAATACGTCACATGGTAATGTCACTCAGTAATTTCTTTGTAAAGAAGACAGTACAAAACAGCTGCATCAGGTGAAGGTTTTAGGCCTGAAGCAGCAGCGACCAAAGCATTCAGATGCTTCGCAGTGTTTGAAACAAGGCTGTCTTGGGGGATAGTGGGGTATTAGTGAAGTGAAGGTTGCTTATGCTGTCAAGATTGCTCTGTTTGTAAACAGCAGGACCACTTTCCTTTAATTATTGCTTCATCAAGGAACAGGCAAGCGTGCATATAAAGGAGAAGACAGGGAGAGGAAGCTCACCAATTTCCTCCTTTTTCAAGGAAAGGACTTATTTCTCTGTCTTTTACATGCACACACACACGCACGCTTCCATTTAGTATCGTCAGTATGGTAACCACTGAGTTTTCTGCCACTGCTCCTAGACAGTATCATAAAATAAGTCCAACAAATGTGAGGAAAAAGAAAATCTTTTGGACATTGTGATATGAATAGGTCATTTTTTTTGCATCAGCTGAATTAAGGGAAAGATCCTCTTTCTGATTTGTGAATCAAATGGCTGTCATATACAAGTGTCCTTCAAAAGATTGCCTTCTCTGTTTCACATCTCTTTTGCACTGAAGTAAGGTTTAATAATTAGATTCTTCATGGCACAAACACATATTGAGTTGATTTAGCAAAATGTTAATTTTCCCTAATTGCTCTCTTGTCTCCATGAACAGGCTGATTCTCCAAAACAAGATGATTACTTTCGTCACAAATTTGTTACCTGTATTATTGGCTAGTTGGTACTCAATCTTCCCCCTTACACCCAAATTACTTTCCACAGTTCATGTTCTTTTCTAGCAAGCTTCAGCTTCCAGAGAGAAATGTAACTATTTGATTAAAATGAGCTCTCAAAACTTCCCATTAGCAAACATAACTTTCTCTTTCCCTTCCTCTCTGTTTCGTGCTTTGGTTACAGATACACTGCACACATGCCTTTTACGGCCCTCTTACAGTATGCTTAAACAGTATAAATCTCTGTTGACTATGAGGATTTTCATCTCCTTAATTTTCACTCGAGAGTATTTTTCATTTTTCCTCTTAAAAAAGACATATCTCCTCCCCTAGAATTCTGTATCACTCTGGTATCCTTTAATCCAAGCACTCCCCAGAGGACTCTGGGCTTAATAATTATATTGGACTGTCTATTATTTAGGATACGGGGAGTACTTCCCACTCTGCCTGGGGCCTCCCGTTCCTCAGCACAGACCTTTGCCAGCTAGCTCTGTATTTATATCTAACTAGTTCAAAGCCCAAGGACTTTGTCCCTCCCACCCATTGAGTTATAATCAGATGGCATGTCTTAAGTTTGACTCACTCACTTCAAGCATACATAGTTTCCAGAAAGAATAAATGAAAAGTTTAAATTTAAATGCTGTTCCTATAACAAATCCTAATAATCACACGTTTTCAACGGCATTGTATATGTTAGAGATCACAATTAAAATGTCCAAAAGTAACTCCATAGCTTAGACTTAAAATAGGAGGAAAATCTGCATAAACCAATCTTGTCAGTTGTGAACCCCAAAAACAAAGCTTGGCTTTTCTGAATGTTGTGCACAAACTCAACACTCCTAACCTCTAAGAGGTCATAAAAATAGCAGGGATAAATTAATCATAAAGCTCATATTACTTGTATTACTATCAGAGTTTATCTTGTTTGCATTTTTGTTCTAAATGACCCATATTAAACTTAAAAACTATGTCCCCCTTTATTGTGGGACATATTTCAAAACACTCCGAAATTCCTAGGCCCCATTTTAAGAAGCCCGCTGAATGCCAGTCATATAAGAGAGCTATTCTGGAGACTGTAGACTGTTGAACACCATGGACAGATTTCTCAGCCATATCTAAAACAAATTCTTGCAAACTTTCATGTGAGATGGGCACTCTGTGCAATTCTTTGGTCTCAGATTGCAATGCTGTTAATCCAAGCCAACAAAGGATTCCCACTAGCAATACAGAAAACAGAACACAGGCTTCAGTTCAGCTCGGAGCAAAGACATGAGAAGGAATCTCATTTTCCCGTTGGCTTGAGCTACTGACCCTACCTTTTCCCCAGTGTTCAAGCAACAGTAAGCCAGAGTTGTCAAATTTTTTCTTCTCTTCATTGGGTTAAAAGGGAAATAATTGAAGTGAAGCAAGAATTCGGCTTATCTATGGGTCTCTTGTTTCCTTTAATGCTACATTCATTCTATCTGATTTCACCAAATCCTACAAGGATTTTATTACTGTCTTATAGCCCTGCTACAGAGCCAAGCAGGCGCCATTAAATCAGACTCCTACTCCACAGCTTTCTTTTGAGCACCCTTTAGATTTGCAGGGAGGAGCAAAGAACAAGAGAATTGCAAACAACTATGTAGCAATTAACTTTGGAAATATATATACTGGTCCTTCTGGAACCACATACTGTTTTTTCATCATACATACCACTCAAACAATTAAAATTACTTACTACCACAGCCTTGAACATAGAAATCGCCAGATTAGAATGGATATCTTTTGAGTGCAGTGCAATAAAATCCAGATTTGGGGAAGCTGGGGTTTGGGTTTTTTGAGTTGTTTTTCTGTTTGTTGTTTTTCCCTCCTCCATCTCTAAAATACCCCATAGTCAGACACAACAGCCTGTACACCAGTGACTTGCCTTCTGCAGGCGCTATGAACAGGTCAGTTCTGGCTCAGGTGAGTTGTTCCGTGTTCTACAACGTCCCAAAAGAGTCAGGCTCAGTATCTGAAAAAAACAGAAAGGCAATTTTGAAATGCAGATAGTAATACATTTACTTTTAATGTCCATTATGTTTTCCTCTCTCTTGTGAAACACAATTGAATAAGATGATTACAGGGAAAAGGAAGATGCTCAGTTGTGATCATTAGACGCCGTGCCAGACACTCACAACCAATGGCATGGTTACATACACCCAAGCCCTCTTCCTAGCTCGCTTAAATTCCTGCTTTTGCTGACGTTAGGGTAAGTACCACTATTGCAGTGGCCCAAACCAGTAACATCTACTGCTCCCTCTTGACTACACCGCATATGTAAGTGCAGCGCTAAGACTTCCTCGATCAGGACACCTCTAGATTAAGAAAATGGTTCTAAACATGTTTCTGGAAGTGACCTATTTTGCTAGCGGAGGCAAAAATGCTTTTACCAGCATAAATCAGCTCTAACCTTTTTCCTTTTATGTTGTTATGACTCTTATCTTCCACCTATTGCAAACTCCAAGCTTTCCAAAGCCCATATTCCTACTCTCCAGATCAGTCAAAATGCAGCATTAAGACCTTCTTCTTTCACATTCAGTTATTTAATATTCACTTTTAAGATCCCTAAGAATTTGATCTCTCTTATGACTTTCCTTATTTTCATCTCTTAAAAGCATCTCACCTCTGCTGATGCTTCTTCTCACAGGTTAATACCAGTCAGAAGCTCCCAGCAGTAAAGTTCACTGCTAGGCTTTTTCTTTTTTATGCTACCAATACACACTTGGTAACCACTTCAAACCCAGCTTCGAGATGCAGCTTTATTCTGCTGCCGAAAATGCATCTGCCATTCACAACGGCAACATAAAGATCCTGTGGGACACATGCAATATTTCCTTTACTAACAGAAGTTTAAATGATTAACAGCCTGCAACTGATGTGTATCACTAGTGTTCTATAAATACTTGCTCTTGCTGGTATTTACCTTCGTACTTTGCGCTACATCCTTCCCATTGTTCGCTCTACCCATATTCTGCCTTTTCATTTTCATTACTTTCTTTGAGACAGACTTCTACCCACTTGCAAATGTTCCAGGACAAGATAATGCAAACACTAGCTGTGACCTTTAGGCCTATCACAGTGCAAAAATCATACAATGGATCCATAGGGTCCAACACCCAACCGTCATGCCAACTGATGCCACTCTGATGCAGACTGATAGAGTGCAGCCCACGTGAAAAAATTTAGATCAATACTTCTTAAGAATTCTGTGAACTCTGGGGAGCAGTATGCCCCAGCATCCTCAGCTAAAGAGAAATCCCTCTTACTACTTGTGCTCTTGCTGCTTGGTGGATGCAGTAGCCTGTGCATCACTCCCTTGAGGTGCCGCGAGTGACCCCAGTGGATTCCCTTGCAAAGGAAAGGTGACAGGATTAGGACCACAGGCTGTAAACACTTCACTGCCCTCTGGGATTATGTTGGTTTATTATTACTGGCGCACTGTGCTCAGACAACAAAGACATTCATTTAAGGATACTAGTTTATATTTCCAGCTCTATTACACCTATTTTTATTTGAACTTATTTAAAGACAACATTGTCAACTCAGAAACAAAAGACAGGAAGGAGATGGAAGCCCGCAACGGTTGAGACTCCAGACAATGACAGGAAATGGCCCGTGTTTTGACAGTTCACCCAGTTCTCTTCCAGATGATCTTTACTGAAGAATTAGACAAAGTCCAAAAAGCAAAATAAAAACATAAACAAAACTCTGTGAAGGGGAAATCCTCTTGTATTCATATACCAGCAGAGTGGAAAAATTTTAGAGAGAATCCAGGTCTAGAACATTGGGTTAGAATAAAATTGTCTATATAAAAGCAAGAATGGAACCGCGACATGATGGTAACAAGATGTAACAAGAACAAATGATTCCATGTTCCACATGGAGAAGTCCCATTATCTGCCTCCAAATTACAAACAAACCATTTAGTGTGTTTTGTGATGGGTATATTAACAAGATGTTTGGTTTAGGTGTTTTCAAGGTACCCACCACAGTGACAGCTGAACATAGTACACGGACGTGTTAGGTATACGAAGCCTCACATCAATCCACTTCTGAGACCTCCACAAGCTCAGAGAAGAAATGTCCTTTAGCTTATGTATGTCTTCTTAGTACTTCATACATGAACACAAAAACCCAGCTGTATGGAGAAAAATTAAGAAAACCTAGAAATGAGCAAGCTGGGATGTAGCTCAGTTTTGTGCTGTTCTGAACAAGCATGCAGCTTACTGGCAATGGAGCGTTACTTAGCAAACTCAGACCTTATCCATTGTATTGGGATGGCAATACGATGTATTTTGAAGTTTTTACAGAGACAAAGATCTAGATGAAGTCAAACACACTTTCTCCTCAGTAATAACCAAGTAAGAACTTCAAACTCGGCCAAGGTTGAACACTGTAACATGAAAAGTTCGAGCAGAAGCCAACTGTTTTCTTCTCCAGAGCTCAGTTGGAAACACACCAATAAACAGGATGGAAGATACTGTTTTCAAGGGAATATCATAAACAGCAAATTAATTGTGCAATATGTTACTGTGCTCAGGGAGATGAACTGGATTGCAAATCAAAACCTAGAGCAGATAATTATGCAGTCCTATTAAAAAACACTAAAATGCACACAAAACAAGCCCAAGGAATATTAAATTCTTTCACTTTGGACTATAAGCTGAAAACTAATAGGATCCATGGAGGAAATTCTCCTGTAAGAAGTTACTCCATAGTTGTCCACAACTGAACTGTGAGGAGCTGTATATGCTCTACATAGGCATTTGTCAATCTTTATGCAGTCAGAGCTGCCTTCCACACTACAGAGATGATGCAGTATCCTCAAAGAATGAACAAAAGCCTATGGTCTTTCATCCACAGATAAGGTCTGACATGAAACTGCCTTGCTAGAGAGAAAACTCCAAGGCAATTCTTTAGTAATACTGCCAGCATGAATATCAGAAAGTGTCAAATACAATAAAGGAGTTTATAAAGTGGTCAGCAGTGCACTGAGGGCTGGAATAAACCACCGGATGCGTTTCCCTTCCAGCACCAGACAGCATCAGGTGGCAGTGTGGTTCAGTCATTACAGATTTATCCCGGATTAAACCTGCAAGCAAGAAGTGAAATTACTCTATACCTTCCTCTTCCCCCAGATACGTGTCAGTTATTCTTTATGGCTTGTTTTCTTGAACTTTCTTTTGCAAAGCAAAAAGAAAGCAAAGCAGCCACAGCCTTATAATATTTTTTCTTAAAAAAAAAGAATTTAAGCTCACTGCAAACCACGACCAGACATGCATTTATCACCATAACGTGGCCTGATGTGTCAGTTGATAATTTGGCGCCCACTTAAGAGAAGGAATTTTGCTTATTTTTTGTTCCACTGGCTAGTCCAAAACCAAGTGCAAAGTTGCACAATCCCTCCAACTTCGTTGGAGAACTAATTGACAGAACCAAGATTCACAGAAGAGGGAAGGAAAGAAAAAATCCCAGTGCTCTTTTCTGGATAAGTGGTTATATTTTAAAAAGCAAGAGTTCGGCAGAGAAAAACACTGCTCTTTTGCTTTCCCAGGCAGGTTTGTTGCTCTTTCAAGTGGACTCCAGGCTGCATGTATTTCTTCCCTCCCTCTCTCTCCCGACTCTTGATGATAGTATTTGGCAGGAACTTTTAATTAAAAAAAAATCCAGACTGCCTTTGTGCTACCCCAGCAAACCTCTCTGGGGAAATGATGTTCTTTGCTCAGCAATTCCTGTTCAGCACAGAGTGCCAACACGAGGAAAACAGCTGGAGTGACTTCCTATTCTCCATTCAGGCCTGGCAGCCTAGGAATAAATCCTTACAAAAAGCAACAGAGGCTGAAACCAACAAAGAATCATTGACAAAGAAATGCACGATGACTTTTGTAAGATGTTATTTTCAGGTCATTTTTTTAAATGAATACATTCAGTCTCTCACAATAACACAGAACTCATTAACAACCTGATCCAGCTACCAGCAAAGCTGTGGAAAAGCTTTGTATCAACTGGCAACAAGAACAACTTTAATGAAGGAAGCGGATCTGTTGTAAAGACTATGCAGGAACGACCTGGGCATCGGGCTTGAGCAGCGCTCGCTACAACAGTCTGAGCCTGGACACAGCCTCCAGCGCTAACAAATAGCCACAGCAATGCAAAGCAACAGATACACCATCTATATCATCACCCAACCAATGCGCTAGGGCTCGAGCGTACATTTCCTAGGCCAAACATGTGTCCTGATACAAGTGATCCAGGCAGCAATTGTGCCACATATCATGATTTTATGTCATTTTGCACTTTCCTGGAAGAACCTCGTGTTTAGTTCCTTTGCTTTTCATTTACATACAAATCATTTTCTATACTCCAACCCTTCAGAGTGACTCCCCCATTAACTCCCTTAAGATCTAAAAAATGAAGATAATGTAAACATTATTATTTTTGAAGTCTTGTAGTTATGTCATCCTCATACTGGGGAGGGAGGAGCTTGCCAGATGGCATTGATAGTTATGTGGCTGTAATCCTAACAGCAGTCATTCAGACACATAAGGATATGGTCCAGTTTAAGCTGAACACCAAGAGATTTACTTTAAATCCCTTTCCACCCTGTAGAAAAGCAATACTAACTATGCAGCTATCACCACTTCTCCCCAGGCTTCAAGATTATTTTGATGGATATTGTTTTTTTTCCTGAGAAACACCATGTCTATTTACATGTGTAGGGAGAGCCAACATTTAATCCAAGGATTACAGCCATGAAGTCCTGCTATTCTAAATCAGACTGCTCCTTGGGCTTTAACTTGAAAATCCATCTATTACTTGCTAACTTCCTTACATTTAAACCTTAAAATGCAAAGCATCTGAGATCATAGCGGAGTTCTGGAAGAGACCCAACAGTTCAGTCTCTAGGGAAGTCAGGCAAGGATGATAATTGGGTTCAGTCAAGGATATATGGTTGTTTTTTACTACACTGATACTGGATAACACTCCAGCCTTGCATTTTTCCTTTTTTTCAGCTTTGCTCCTTTCTTCCTTCTAAGGAAAGGTGACCTTTTTAATTGCCTCTCATCACTAATCACATCTAGATAATACCAACTAGCTAATCCTTTACAATAGTCTGGCTCCGAATGGTTCAGTGAGGGGGGAAGGAAGAGAGCAGAGAGCAGTGTTATACTTCGAAGGCGACAGACTTCACAATTGGAAGCTCTGTCCTTTTCCTGAGGCTGTCATCACAACACTCATGCCGCTTGTATGTGAATGACAGGATGGGTCCACTTCCCTCGCCCCATCTCCTTTTCTTCAATTACCAGGGATTTCCTTCACCGTAACCTTGTTGCCAACTCAGTGGACAAATGACAAATAGAGGGATGAGGAAAGCAGTTCGTCCAACAGTATTTAGAAGAGGAGGATGGAAACAGATATTCCAAAGTAATATTCAACTTATTATACAAATGCCGATTAACATAAAACTACATTAAAACAAAGTGCCCTGCATGTAACACACAGGGTACGTAACTTTCCTGTTCCTACATGTTTAATCAAAAAGCTCAAGAAAAAAAGTCACGACGTGTATCATGGTCAAGTTATGACTGGTTTCAGGATCAGAATACAGTGCTAGCCATCTCCCTTAAGTCACATGGCAACAAATCTTTTACCTGTGCTAACCTGTCCTCTATAAGCTTTGTTGGTCTCCTGTGCTTATACAAGAACAGAGTACAACACCCAGATCAAATGCAGGTATTAAACAGGTATGCTGAAAAAGAGAATCCACAGCAAAACTTAATTGGCTTCTGTGGGAGACAGACATCAGGGGACTATGGAGTGCCTCTTCACAACTTCATTATGCTTATTGTGCTTGTGAAAATGTTGCTTATCTAGGTCACGGGTTTTACCTTTTCCTGCTCCTTTATTTGAGGAATTGTTTTACAGCCTCCTTTGATCTAGGTATTCAGGCCAGCAACAATAGAACACAGAGTAGGGTAAATGGTATCTTAAACAATATTTAGCGAGGACCATTGAGGAATTTTTTCAGTTTATCATGTTTCCACTGCATAGAAAGGTGCCATTAAAACCAAGAGAGCACCTACACATCAGTAGCTCAAGAAGGCCCCCAAGATAAGCAGACACTGACCTGTTCAGGCCTTCCCTGCAGTGCAGCAATCAGTGTTTGTTCGCCACATATAATCTACCCAAATACCTGAAATACATTGAACTAGGAATTGAGAGGGTGGGACAACTGCAAACCCGATTCTTCATTAGACCTAAAGCTAGAGAGGCATTATGTACATATTGAAGAAGAAACTCTAAGCCCAGATGTTTATAAGTTAGTAGCAAGTCAAAAAACTCCTAAATGCAGCGGCCAGAACCTGATGAGATGTTGGGAAGGATCAACCTTACTCTAAGGGCTCAGCTGGCTAACTCCGTAAAAGAACACTGAAGGAATGAGATCAGTACACTCTTCCTTTTTTAGCTTGATTTCCCCTGTGTTCCTGCAATCACATTCCCTGCCACTCTCCCCCTTAAACCAGTGGATTCAAGCCAGGTTGAACAGACATTGAAACTGCTGTACAGTTGTTGGAAACCTTCTACAGCTGGAAAGAAGGAAAGGCCCTTCTAGAATCTCATTGATAAAAAAACAACCCAGACTTGGGAAATACTTCATTCTGAGTACACAGCTTCTTAGAATACAGAATCAATCACAAAACACTAACTAGAGGAAAACCAGGTTTCATTAGTTCTGGCCTCAATGGTTGAGAGTGCCTGAAAGCACATAGTAGGGCTTATTTGACAGATCTCAGAAAACCTCATACGTTTTGGAGTTTTGGAACAGATACAGAGAAACTCAGAGATTTGGATTATCTCGAAACCCCATAATGCAGACCTGAAACAAATCAGTTGTGTGAGCAAAAGAATGAATCCAATAGCTTCCAATCGATCTGTGACCCAAGTCCTTTCATCCCTACCTCCATGTAACCCAAGTCCCTTACAAACACTCTAATCCTACCCTCCTTCCCACGTAGCCCAGGCAAAAAACAACTTATGTTGTAGCTGGCTGCCACCGTCACTGACTGCCCAACCAGCATGTCCATGCCAACTGGCCTGCTAGACGGAAGAGGAGTAGAAAAAATTTGGAGGCTCTATTGGAAGCCTTTCTCACAGTGGGATCATGAAAGAAGCTCTCTTCTCTATCCAAGTGCTGATTTTATGACACTCGCATTACTACCTGGGAAACTTCTACTCTGCTAAGCTGAGCTGATACCCGAAAAGCGGTTCAAGACTCAGTTGAAACACGGGCTAAAAGAAGACATACTCACATAAACCTCTCTTGCTTAGGCCAATAAATAAAATTGCCTTAAGATTAGAGAGAATTTGAAAACAATCTTGCAAAATGAGAAGAAGTTTTGGAGCAAAGCAAAATGAGGAAACTAAGCAGAGATTGTTTGATTCTACAATTGTCGCAAAAAAAAGAGCATCTTAGGCATGGAAGGGATTTTATACAATATTGACTAAAACAGGTGAAGACAACTTAAGATACAGTCGATTCTGGAAACAACCAAAAGTCAAAATAAAGACCTTCACAAAGCTTCTACAGAACTGGAATTCAGGCTCTAGGTTTTCCATGACTCGGTATGACACCTGGCCCAAACCAGAAAACATCTACATTCTTCCTGTGCAGAGTTCTATTTATTTTCTGTTCACATTTTGAAAATAAATTTTATCATCCTGTATTTCTACTTTACTTTCAAGATAATTTTAATTGTATTATTTCTTAGTGGCAAAAAATACAGATATTTAGAGTGCCCCTCCTCCTGCTAAATTCAGAATGGAAAAAAAATCACCCTAGAAGACTAGAACAGAGAAAAGAAAACTATCACCTGTACAGGAGTGTTACAGAGAGTATGGGCAAAAAAATGCCCTTCTAAAAAAACTTAGATTGAAGAATACAAGAAGTAAACACAACTTTTTTTTTTTAACGCATCTAGCTTGTGTTCAAGGCAATAAACTATGATCATGGGAAGTGTAACAACAAGTTACAGTCCTACATAGCAAAACTCTCCCTGTGTCCTGTGCCCAGCAAGTGACACAACACACCGTGCAAGCTGAGAAACTCAGAGGCATATTCATATTTCATCTGCTGCATGCTGGACTGGTATCAAAATGGAGACACACCATTTTATAAATTCAGTTATCAAGCACTTGTACATTACAGAGAGATAGAAGAGGTGAATTAGGTAGCAGCCACAGCTGTCACAGTTTAACCTTTAGCCTGTGTATATATACACATACATAAAAATATACAAAAATCAAGGATCAAAGCACCAATGCCCAGTAAACACACACAAGCTATTCTGCATTGTCTTTTCAAGTGCTATTATGAATTACCCAAGGTATTATTAAGAGCTGATGAGAAACCCAGACACAGCCCTGCTAAAGCATTTGAACACCTAAAGAGAAAGAAAATTGCAGTTCTTTAAGCATTTCCTATATCACAGTAAAATTTGTCTCCCACTCTGGGATATAAAAGCCTGAGCTCTTTGCAAAAGGCATGACTATACCAGATGTGCATTTTTCTCAACCAAATCTCTTTCAATTTCTCTTTTGGAAGGGTACGGTTTTACACTACAGCCTTCATACTGAAGTGCATCAAAAGGTTGTACAGAACAATGAATTACCTTCAGTTATCACCTGACTTTGCAGGCAAACTGTACGAGCACACAGGACCCACTGTGAACTCCAGCACGCTTTGGAACATTACAACTTGGTTTTTGTAACATTTAGCACTTTTGTTACATCCTTTATCAGGTCTCCTCACATTTCACAGATTTTTACTGAATTGAACATCCCACTGCTCTAAGAGCCAAGGGTGAAATGTGACAAGGATGGATATTACAGAGCAGGGACTGAACCACTGGCAGTTAAAACACTGGGAGGGACTGTCTCCATGCAAGAGCCAGGAATAAATCCTAGAAATATTGTCGTGCAGTTCTTCGCTCTAGCCAGTATCTTCAGCTGGCATTCCTCTCCTGGTAAGATCTTGATAGTGCTACCTGAACACAACTAGGAGCTAACAGCTGAAGAAATCTTGATTTTAAATTTCATTTTTCAGGCTACCATTCCACTTACATTATGCGGCACAGTGTCAGAGGGCGGTCTAAGTCCAAATGCTAACTTGGGACCTGAATTCATGCCTCCTAAGGTCAGAGTCCTCCACCCTGAGAGCTTTTATCCGCCTTGCTAATGTTTCAGCCAGATACAGCGAGGTAGGCAGCAAAGTTCGGAGCTTCTGCCAACCACATAGCTTGAAAGCAGAGTGGGGTATAATCAGGAGAGCACTTTGGTGTCACTTAGAAGGGAAAAAGCACGCAGCTTCTCCCCTTGCCTAGCGTTTCCAGAAAATAATTGCACACAAGGAAACAAAGTCCTTGAGGTAGATTCCCAACAGATCATGTCCTTTGGGACTGTGGTGAACAGACTAGGAAATCAGCAGCCCATCTCTCCCAGCACCGTGATGAGACCCAGCACTCCTGTTTGTGCTGGGAGAGAGGTAACATTTTCGCCCCACTGACTGTCATTTCACCACAGAGTCAGCAATTAGCCACATACACAGCTATCGCACAGGACAGGCGGATTCATCTGTGTCGTCTTGCAGGGCATTGTAAACATGCTCTGACCCCATCCAAAGGCAAAGCTGCAACAAGCAGGACTGGTAAGATTCACACACAAATTCAACACGGATAAGAGTAAGAACCACATCTGCTGTACACTGGTTCGAACCTCCACCAGA
>Ga0065711_1037475_pt1 | contig 19796 bp, 11 predicted proteins | sample Hoacrofraction12_FD_59098 | JGI IMG/M metagenome (GOLD analysis project Ga0065711, IMG submission 59098) | Hoatzin crop microbial communities from Cojedes, Venezuela - Epithelial fraction 12 v2 (version 2) | ecosystem: Host-associated > Birds > Digestive system > Esophagus > Crop | place... | reverse complement strand
AAGGAAGGAAGGAAGGAAGGAAGGAAGGAAGGAAGGAAGGAAGGAAGGAAGGAAGGAAGGAAGGAAGGAAGGAAGGAAGGAAGGAAGTCATGTGCACTTTGTAGGAAGGTATACTTGTCTTAGTAGTATAACAGCTCTATTTAAAATCTGCCAGGTGTTGATTTTCACCCTTTCCCTGTCTTCTGCAGTGGTCTCGCATAGGTTGCAGAAAAGAGGTAAAAGATTACGGTCTTTTGCCTTAGAAATTCCATTGTGTCAAAAATTAGATTTCATAACCTGCCTTTGTGCCAATTTCCACAGAAAAGTCCACCTTTTCTGTTTATTTACTTATCCATAATTTTTTTTTTTTTATGAGAAGGAGAGAAATTTTTCCAAGAATAACTAATAGGCTGATGACATTGGCTCTTATTTGGGACTCAGAGACTGAATTAGTTCTTGTTCTGGTTGACTGGAAGTAGGAACATGGATTCATGTTACTAATTTCTCCTGTGTATAGATGCTGCCTACAGAAGTCTTGCAGTTTTTGTTTTATTTTGATTTTTTCCTTCTCTGAATTCCCAGGCTTGTCATTGATGTTTTAACAGTAAATGACACATTTCCCAGGATTTCCCTAGTGTAAAGTTACAACAGTTCTCATCCATAACTCTTTTGACCAGCTTTACAACATATACCTTCATTTGTTTATATAATTTTTAAATGGAGTAAAGGAAGTCTGGATTGCTAATTAGTCTATTTTGCACTAAAATCCTTATAATGGGTTGGCATGTAAAGTTTTACTGGTCCATGACTGGAATATTTTAATCACGGAAGCTCAACACTGTGCTTAATCAATCCTGCGACTAACTCCATGGTGAGTGAATAGAGAATACAATATGTGCTGTTCTTATTCTGCATACGTGACTCCTACATTCAAAGAAGTAAAAGACAATTTTTGTAATTTTTGGTTTGAAATACAGACCTCAGTCAGTGGCCATGACTGTACTCACCATGGTAATAGAGGCTTGTATGGTGTTCTGTTTATTGCTAGCATCACACTCTCAGGAGAAAAATTTTATCTTCAAAAAAGATGGAGCATTGGCCAGGAATCTGACATATCTTCCAGCGAGACTTGTGTAATTTGGCTGGTCTGTCTTCTGTTACCACTGCTGTTGACATAGAATGACAGAAAACTTTTTTGCAGACCTTTGTTAACTCACGAATTTTCTTCTGTCTTTCCTCTCTGAAAAAACATGTATGTCTGTGGAAGTGGAAGTGTGTACAGTACATGTTTGTCACCAGCAAATCACTATTGTTCTCCTGGGAAGGCACAGAAGGAAAATGAACTTAGGTCCCTGTTCAAAGAACCATGGTAGTTTCTTACGCTTACAAAGTGGTTTGGCATTATTTAAATTAATGTTAATGATGAAAATCCAAAATCTAGCTGAGGGAAGTTGAGAAGTACCTGAATGTAACCATATTTTGGCAAACTGGTATAAGTGCTAATTATAATGACTTGTGCAGAAGATTTTTCAGGTTCAGTCCCCTGGATTGTATTCTTTTTTTATAAGCAACTGCATCTCTTTCTACATCTTGTCCACAGCTCCTCAAACAAACCTTACCAAACCTGGAGTCAGACCTTCTTGCTAAGAAACAGACTAAATAATAGTTATTGCAATTTAATACGAGTAGAAATTCAAAATGCAATGCTCTTCTTCAAAGATGGAAAGGCAGCAGTGCTACTTTGCAGCCACTAGAGCTTCCTTCAGGGCATGTGCGCTATTTCCTTGGGTTGTTGTCACCCCTCAGTGCAAGCACAGAACACTCGGTATTTCTTTTAGCTTCCCCCTGTTTCAAACCTGTTCTTTTTCATAAATAAAGCGCATCTACTGAGGTGTGTATTGACAGGGTCTTTGTGAACAGGCTGACTGTTCCATGTTATGAGTATTTCTCTCTGGAGCTGTATTACTTTCATTCAGGTGCCCGTTAATCTGCATTACTTTGTATTTCGGAGTTTGACAAAACCTCCACGGTTCAAATGTCTTCATTGTATTTTCTGTTTTACACCAAGGAAGTGCTTTTGTTCATAAAATATGAAAGTATGGTTCAGATTATGGTGTTAAAATGCTGCTTAAAACTGTTTTGTTTTCTTGTTAAAATGTTTTCCCCATCGTATTGGCCTCAGGAGGTACAACGTGTTTTCTGCTTGCAGGTCCTAGGGGACAATAAGCAATGTGCTACATGTCAGTTACATCATATTTGTTTAATAACACCTGGACTAACTTAACTGCAAATGCTCAAATTATATTCTGCTTACCCACAGTTCTCTAATAATGAATAGAAAGCTAAGGATTTAATGAAGAATAGTATAATTCCTTAACAGTAATTTTACAACGATTTAGTTGGCCAGGTTCTGACTTTCATTTGATCCATTTGCACAGCTGGGGGTAGCTGAGAAATCCTCCAGGCACACTGCAGTTCCTGGCTGGCACAAATGCAGTATGGACTTGTACTTCAGCTGTCTGAAGCAGGCGTCTGCACTGTGGGGTTCTGGAAACTCAGCAAAGCCACAGAAAATGCTTTATCTCTATGTGCAATACTGGGTGGCCAGACCTGAAGATCAGAGCTAGTCATTCCTGACTTCTTTGTTATGCAGAGCTGACTAAGCTACCTTTAAATGACCTGGTTTATGAACCAGAGATGGCCCAGCCACATCAGCTAAACCTCTGGTTTTGCTCTTCTGAAATTCAGGTCTGACTTTCGGTCCAACTTTCAGATTTGGCCATGGTGGAGAAAAAAATACAAGAAGAAGTGCTTTTTATCACCTTTGCTATTCATGTTTGAAACTGAATAATAGCTACCTCAGCTTTAGATAATGGAATGTGATGAAGAATCTGAAAAATACTTAAGATAAAGTTTGCACTGATCTGAAAAAAGCTTAAAACTCATTCACTTCAACACGCACTGAAAACTTACTATGTAGTCTATCACCCGTTGCTGAAATCAGTGAATCAGAGTCTTGCAATGTGCATCAAATAGACTACTAAAGGTACTCTGCTTTCTGAGAAAAATAATGATTAAAATATAGAGACTGCCTCCACTTTTTTGTTTTTGTTTTTTCAGTTCTGTGCAGAAGGTGAAGTTGAACAATAATGTTATTGTTTTTATAATTCTGTGATTTGGATTCATTCTCATCTCTGAATACTTGCTTCTGTAAAGAGAGATTCCAGCACCCTTATCATGCTGGGCTTTACAAGGCACATAAACCATGCAAGCCTGAAGCAGGGATCCTCACGCCAGTGTTTCCTCTTGTTTGGTGTCCTGGGAAGAATTTTGCACTGAAAAACAAATGTTTTCAGTGTTGAAAGGCAATAACAGACCTGCAGTAGAAAATGGTGCTCAATCCACCCCACCTGTGGGTAAACACAGTGTTAGATTTCTTTTTGAAAGTAAACAATGGAAGCTTTCCAGACATTTTTCCTTCAGAGTCAATATAAATGTGAGAATTCCTAGAGCATACAAGTGTCTTGCAGTTCAAAGTATAAAATGTTTCAGTCTTGAGTAATGCTTTTGCAATTCAGAAGGTGATTAAAACAACAGGTTGACTCTTTAACGAGTGTGATGATATCCTAGGGGTTGACTCTCCTGTGGGATTCCCAACCCGCCTTTGACTCATCATCTTTCTAGAAAATGCCATAAATTAAGTAAGTAAAAGTAGAATTATATGCAGTTGTTGAGTGATCCTTTAACCCAGCATAACTATATAAAGCGTATAAGGAGTTTTGTATGCAGACTCAAGTTTAATATAAATTCTAGGTGACTTCTGGGAAAGAATTAAGAAGTAGCAATCATCATAATGAAAAACTCTCAGACATTATTGTTAGTTTTGCATCATCAATATCTAATCAGGGATAACTTTTCCCTTTGTAATGGAACAAGTGCACACAGTGCAAGCATAGCTGATTCATCAAGGTGTGATCTGTACCTAAACACTGCATCTGAACTGTGATGATTCCAGGTAACTAACATCCAAGGAAATCATGGTCTGGGAACTTGACAATTGAAAACTTAGTTAGCTAAGTAAATTTCATTTTTTTTTTTTTCCCAGGACTTTTGGAGGTGGTGTAGGTCATAGTCATCATTTTTGCAAACTCACGCAGTGTTGTGAACTGCCACTAAAAGAAGCCAATCTGCTGTAACTATTGTAGATGACAAAATCACAAATGAAAGCAAACCCATTGTGGGTTCCTTGGCAAGTAAACTAATTTAAGTTTACAAACCCAGTATCTTCTCATGCTTAAAAGCATTTCTTCTGTCTAATTCAAGCAGAACTTCAAGTATGTAGATCTGTAGTCACTACTTTTGCAGTCACTATCAGAAAAATAAATGAATCTAAAAGAAACTGTATTCATTGAAGGTGATAATTTAGTAGTCTAATGCTGTGTGAACATTTCTTCTAACAAATATAAAGCAAAAGAGCATTCACCCTCTGGATTTTTGTCTCCTTTGATTTCACATCTTAATTTTGTCAGTGTTTCCCAAATACGATAATCCTTTCTTTACCTCTAAAGCATAACTCTTATTTTATTTTAATCCTTAGTCAATCAGATAATTAAAAACAGTTCCAAAGAAGAAAACTTTCAGCTGTCTTGAATTAATGTAGCATAATCAACATTAAGAATGGACTCTTCAGGATTACTTTTGAGATCTGGAAATCCTCCTACCCATATCTGGTTCAGCAGTAGTAAAAGTGAAAAGAGATTAGTCCGTATTGAACATAATTCACAATAGCTACAGCTGAGAAGAGTAGTATAAAATCAGGATGGATGTAGCCCTTGTCTGACTAGTGCGAGAAGGAAGAAAGCGAAGGAATAAGAGAGAGCTGTAGAGCCAAATGTTACTTACTTACTAAACTGCTACAGTCGATACACTTAAATATTACAGTTTGCACGTTGCATAAATGTGTATCACTGAAATAGAACAGGACATGTGTCTTAGGCTGTGAAGATTTCATCTTGGTTTGATTCAACTGAAAGTTAATCTAGGAAGTTCAAAAAGGCACAATCAAGCCTCTTTAGTTAAGAGTGAAAACAATAAAATTAAGAAATAAAGAGAAGCATCTTGGACTGGATAGCACAAGCTACAGTCTTCTGCTTTCTCACAATGAAACCCAGAATGTGTTTTGCGTGGTTGAGTACTCTATCCTTAATTAGATTTTTGATTTCGCACAGAATGTTGACAGAACTATTCAAATGAACATTGCAAGAAATACAAGTTTTATTTCTTGCCCACAGGAAACACAGCTATATAAACCAAGTCTTGGCTTAGCTCAGAACTAGAAATGACTGCTTCAGCAACTACTAAATACAGTTCAAGTAAGAAAACAACTTTGCAATTTAAATTCCATTGAACTTTGATTAAAATTTAACTTTGATTACAAAAAGAGATCAGTAGTTTAAATAATAATATAAAGTTTAATTGCAAATGTTTGCAAGTGAAATATTTTAATTTTTTCAAAACAACCTTTTGATTGACATAAATAATTTTTTACATCTCACTAAAAGATAAAATTTTATTTTATTGGAGTTCAATAGAGTTAATTTTAAAATCAGTTTCAGATATTGTTGCCACTCGAAGTTTAAAAGCGGAATTCTGTCTATTTGAAGATAGTGCACAAAGTATCTGGAGTTAGTAGAAAATAAAGGTCATAGTTAAGTTTTATATCACACTTCTGAAACAAACATAACATCAATTTGTTGGGCTCTTAGAAGAACTCAGTTTAAAGGAGTTCAAGTTACATCTTGTTTTCATTTAGACAAAACAAATGCACAGTTTTCTTCTAAAGTAAATTTTATCAGTCTTTTTATTTTCTACTATCCCCACAATGTAAAGAAACAAAAAATCAAACAATCAAACAAGACTATTCTACTAATTATTGAAATCAAGCCTATATTTATAGACAAATTTTGATACAATGAGAGTTCAATGAACACAAATCATTAAACGTGGTGATCTAAAATTCTGATTTTTACATTCTAGCCTTGCAAAAAAGCCGTGCCTTAGAAGCATGCCCCTAAGGAGGCATGCACTTGAGAGAACAGTAAGGAAGTCTGCAGGCTGGTTCTGTAGCCCACGTAGATGGTTTGTTATTTATGTAATGAAGAATTAGTGGATGTGCCAACGCATGTAAGAGCAGGGAATGGAGACAGCAGCATCTGTACTTTTCTTTGTTGTTTTAGGATAAAGGGCTATGTGTAAACCAACAAAAGGAAAACAAATAAAAATTCTGCAGAAGGATGGGGCAGTATTACTGGAGCAAGAATAAAGTAGGAAAGAGAGTTCCTTAAAAAAAAACATAGATTAAATATTGAATTTTAAATGCTGGGATTTTCTTGCTTTTGGAAACCAAGCTTTTTACCAAATGTGTCTGATTGATATAAAAACTGAAGTCTACAGTATATTACTGAAAATAGTTCACATAATGTGTGTAAAAAGAGCTGGTTTTCAAAGATGAAGTGAGTTTTCCATCACTTGTTTTTTAAAAATGATCTTACAAGCTGTATTTTGTAGGTCTTTGAGAAAATGGGGTTTGGTAGATCATTGTATGATTTTGCTGGCAGCAGAAGGGAGCAGGTTTGCTATTGGCCATTAACAGTTATTACATGACTGTTAGCAAATGTTACTGTACATTGCGTACCACATTTACATTTCAGATCAAGTTCTGTTCTACTGAAACTTCACATATTTATAAACCTCTTAGCTCCATAAAGACTACTTTACTTCCCCACTGCCTTTTCCTCATTTCCACCCCCCCACCCCCAATCACTGGAAAGGTAACCTCAGATTAATATGGACAGTCTCTGCTATCTCCTCAACACAAGGACTGATTTCTGATTGTGACATTTGCTGATTACCCAGCAGGCAAAGGAGTTTTGCTGCTTTGCAACTCTGCTTGTCTGTTAAGGTTACTCCGCAAAGGACAATGTGTTGAGGGTGTTCTGCCAGCCTGAAAAACACAAACACATCTCAGAAGGAAACCAGAGATCCAGCTGGAGCAGAGTAACCTCCTAGAACTTGGTTAAAAGTTCATCTAATAAGCTACCCAAAGATGTGATATTAGGTTGTCATAGATACTATATTGTACAATATGCTTTAGTGTACATTGAGACTCATGAAACTACTTCATGTATATGAAGTACTCTCACCAGCTACTTGCTTTTACAAGTGTTACTGGAGTCAAAGTTGACGTACACAGGGAATTCTCTAAAAATGTTATAGTCCAAAATGATGAGGACTAGCATTTACAGATGCCAGTGTTTCAATTTGTAATCTAAATAAATTATATGCGTGTGCATTGCCCACATGTGCTGCAGGCACAGCCTTCAGGCTCCATGAAGGTATCCTATAGGTGTTACGATATTTAAGCAACAGCTTTTTCAGGCAGGCAGGAACAAGCATGTGGGAGAAAAATCACAGAAGTTGTGAGAGATTTGGAAGCAAGTGAGATAAATCACATCAGATTTGTGCTTTTTCCCAAAAGATATATTTCAGTGATTTCAAAGCTAGCAATATCTGGGGAGTAATTTTTCTTTTCCAGGCAGGATTTTATATAGTTTCATTATGAAGTTTTTTATCTATTTTTGGTTAAGAAGTGACCCAGAGAATTGCATAATGTCAAGGGCAAGAAATATTAGTGGCTTAAAATGATCACTAATAGAAGAAATCTGGTATGTTTCTAAATTAAAGGTGAAGACAATATGTTATTTCATCTGGAAATGCACACTTCTCTAAATTCAAAGTTCTAGAAAAAAGAATGTGAGAAGCTTACTTTTCCTACAACAACATGTCTAAAACACTTAGTGTCCTAACTGCAGGCATTGCACTCTTTTCAAGAAGTGACAAGCAAGCACATTGTACTCCCGGTAATAATAACAACATTAATTGAATCAGGTCACATTCAAGACTTTGACAAACTGAAATGAATTTGAACCGTAGTTCATTATACTTATAGTGGGTGCTTTTCTTCAGGACCATTTTAGTTCATCAGCTTGTCGCAAAGTAAGTAAAAAGTATGTATTCCAAAACAGTCCCGCCTGAATGAAGGACACACTACTCTCATATTAAACCTGCTCATTGGACAAATAGCGAGATAATTGTTATGTAATTTCTCTAATTGCCTGACTCATTCCTTTTGTGAAAAGCTTCCTAGATTTCTAAGTCAGAAGGAACAGTTATAATAAGCTAGATATACAGCTGAATACAAGGACCCTCAGTAAATTATTTCTGAAACAGATCTCAAACATATGACTGAAATGAAATGTATTCTTTAGAAAAGTGTTCCAGACTTGAAGAAATCAACAAGCTGAAAATACATTTAAAACATACTGCTTCAAGTCCATGAGATCTTGCAGTTATTAAGAATTTGATTAGATGCAAAATGAGACAAAATCAATGTTCTTTATCTTTTTTCCTTCAGAAACAGGAAGTATCTTTATCTTTTTTTCCTTCAGAAACAGGAAGTATTTTTTATCAGTATTTGCACATAGCTATCAGTCCAAAGATTCTGAGTATCTGTCAGGTTTCAGTGCTTTTATTACGGACGGGTGAAATATATCAATTACAGTTAGTCACTGCTGCTGTTTTCGGTATGGGTCTGACTGTGTAGCAACCTGGAGGAGAACACCAGCGCTGCAACTTGGAGCTTCCAGCAAAGCTGGACTCCTCTATCTGCCTGATCAAGAACTGTACACAGATCTAGAGAGACTTGAAGCCTTGACTACAGATTTGAGTGAAGGGTTGCCTCAGGTAGTTGATCTGTCTTTCACCAACTGTAAGCACAATGAGGTTCATCTCTTTTCCCTGTTGATGACCTAAGATTGTGGAAGCCCTGATGGCTTAGCTGAGGTATATGAGATAATGCTCTAAGGACTTCTGTGATGCAGTAAGGTGGGGCAGGCACTTTAGTACAGCTGGCTGTCACAGAATAAAGCATCTTCCAAGAGAGTAAATGAAGGCAAATTTCAATCTGTATTACATAATATATGAACGAACTAATCAGTTCTTTCAAGTTTCATTATTAACTAACTTGGGGTATTTGACTCTTGAAGTACGTATTAGTTTGAATAAAGATTATGTAGGAATATATACATTCAGCAGTTGGTAATGATACAAGAGACAGAGGAGAACTTGGTCTTTTATTCTGTATCTTCAATGTCCTGTCATGCAGCATAAGAAGTGAAGATGACCAGATGAGACTGCATGTATTAATTTAATGATTGTTCCCTCAAAATGTAGTTTTTCATCAGACTTCAAATTCCGTGAATATAAAGAAGGATTAAATAAGAATTAAACTAACAGTATGATTTTTTAAGATGTGCTGACTTAAAGTCCTCTAAGTTCTCCGAAAGTTCTGTGGAATACGGATAGTCTTCCACTAAGAATAGTATATTTTGAATCAAGCTGAAACTAAAGGACTGAAGTTTTTCAAAAGTTCACAGTTAAATGAAATTGAAGGCTTAAATTTAAACCAGCATGTAGCCTTCATGCCATAGTCACTGCTACAACTATTATATACATTTTAACATAACAGTAGATAAAATAACAATAGATATGTGTATATTTGAATAAGAAGTTTCACTTTTCTTTCATTTGAATGAAGCACAGTACTACACTCATTTCAGTAAAAGTAGTCTATGACTTCACATTAGTTTACCTAGAAACATTAATCTGAAGATTGCTATAATATGCCAATCAAAAAGTATGTCTTTTGCAAAATACTTTTACCAAGCCAATTTTCCTCTTGAGAAGTTACCCAACAGTTGTGTATTTTAAAATAAAGTCATCTGTGTACTCAAAACTATTTTGTCTTCCTCTGTTCACGTGTGTGCCACCCTCAACTTGAAGAAACTTCAAATAATCTGTTTTGAATACACTGGATTACTTGCGACAAAAGTCTCTGGTTGTGGAAAAAGAATGTCTGAACTTAATTATACTTGACATTTCTGCTGTCAATTTAAAGCTATATATACAGATTGCATAATGGAATTACGTAAAGATTTTAACACATAATAGACATTCAAATTGTCTAGTATGACTTGTGACAGCATGCCTGGGTTTCAGGTGGAGGATTTCAGCAGGAGAGAGGGCAAAGAAGAGTCAACAATTCAGTGTGATTGTAGTCCACTCAGACTGAGTCTTAGCACATTTCTGAACTGCTGCAGAAGAAAATAAAGGGCTAGAGAGATGTACCATTTTCCATACAATATTATTCTTGGATGATGTGTAGATGCTATGTGTGTTTGAAGTGACTTTCGGTTGCCAAGACAAATAGATCTCTCTTCTACATTGCCCTATTTCATTACATCCTCATGTCAGACTACAAAATGACATGTCAAGCACTCTGGTGATTTGACATAAATAATGTCAAGTGACACAGAACTGTAGAAGACCAATAGCTATAAATCATAGTTAATCAATTCCATAAAATTAACAAAACCTATCCCTGAAGTTATTCCATTTCTTACATATGGGCTCAGCACTTAAGCACAAGCACAATCTGTGGTAGTTCCCTTGCATTCTTGTTCTGTTGTGTTGTATTACTTCATATACAACATAGTAAGTTGCCTAATTAAATTGATCACACATGCTTTAAAATCTGGGTTATAATCTAGTTTGCCATGATATTTAGTATATAGGAAACCAGAAGTAACATAGACTTTGGAAGGAACTAACTTGGAGGTTATCTGACTCCTTTAAATGAAAAATGAATTAGAAAATATAGAAATGCCTATTGTTTGTTTGTACACAGTGTAATGTTTCCTGATTTCCAAAAAAGGAGTTGCAGAGCAATTTGATTTGAATTCAGACGAAGGTGTTCTCATAAGGCAAACATTCCTGCAACACAGGGCTAGTATCAGCTCTGCAATATAGCCCCAAAGTCTACAGTCTGTTCTGATAATCCAAGTAACTATATGCTGGTGCCTGATTTTCTGTTTCGATCAAATCTATTTAACATGATGTTTGTAGAAGTGTCTGTACAGTCTGATCCCTCAGAATTTAGAAACCAGTATTTGAATATATTCATATGACCCAAAGACAGTTCTTGTCAGAGTAAGCAATGATCCCCTCACTTCTGGTGTGTATCACCAGCTAGGTGAAGGTAGTTTTGAGGACTGACCATTTCCACTGGACTAGTAAATTCACAAAAATCTTGAAGGTGAGCCGGTTTTGGTTAAATTCACACAATACCTCACTCCAACAACTAAACCTTAAACTTAATTTGAAAATGATTTCAATAGTTTCAGTCAGGCCAAAATAATTCCTTTACTGAGTTCAAAAAAGTACTGTTTTTTTTTTTCATTATAACCTTAAGATCTCTAAGGAAACAGAAGTCCTGAGTCCCGTGAGGAGGGTTGGTTTGTTGAAATTTTCAGCCAGTTCAGCTGGTTCAGCTGTTGGATCAGCACTTAATTTTCTAGGTCCTGTTCTGAACTGTATTTCTTAAGAGATTGAAATTACCCACCATGCATACAAAGGAACACGAATACTTTTTCTAGGTATTTAACTTTCTTGAAACAATATTCTTTTTGTTGTTGTTATTTGGTTTGTTTCGAATAAAGAGAGGTGCTTCAATATTTTAGTGACAGAAAGTGAAGGATTTTGTTTTATGAGTCCTGGAGAAGTGGGTAGCTAACAGGAAATATATTTAACAAAGAATTCTCGTACTTGGAAATTATTTTAACTTTATCTCTGAACAAAACTCAATCTCTGAACATCAGAATGATTTGATTTTTTTTATCTAACAAGGAACTGAAACATTATAGAAAGTAAATTTTTTTCCTGAAAAAGTACTGATGATAGAAGGAAATGAGTTTTGTGTGATGTATCAAGAACAGATACATGTGTTGTGAAATTTAGAAAGAGGAGACTATGTCACGGTACAAGGTTCTAAAGAAATAGCTAATGGAGGATGTTCCTAATAAATTATCAGACTCATCAAAAGGGTGAGACATCCCAGCAATGAGAAGGTTCGACTAACTTGTGTATGTTGGAAAAGCAATCATCATAAGCGTCCTCAGGCTAAAACCTAGAAGTCTGTTGTTTTGCTTTTATATTTCTTAGCCTAAAGCTAAGATATATCCAAGCTGAGTTGTGAAACCTATTACGTTGTGTTACAGTATAGTTTCAGCTGCAATTCTGCGTTCATGCTTCCCTTTTATAGGATCCATGCTTACTGTGCCACCGTAGAGCAGAAGACTACGAAAATAAGAAATTAATTTATGCTTACTTACATTGTAAAACAGATTTTAAATGGTGCCTAATTGTCAGAGTGGGAACTTGGAACTGATAGAAACGATACAATCCCAGTGTGAGTAAGATCGTTCTCTTTTATTAGTCATCAAAACAGGATATATATAGCAAAGCAACTACGGCTTCTAATTGGTTAGTTACTCTTAACCATATATAGTCAAAACTGCTGCAATTGGTGCAAAGCTTCATTTCTCGATGCGAAAGCAGCACTGTGGCAGGAAACGTCACTGTGGCAGGAAGCGGCGACGTGGCCGGATGCAGCGCTGTGGCAGGAAGCAGTGACACGGCAGGAAACGGTGGTGCGGCAGCCCTGCGGCACCAGTGTTCCGTGTTTGCCACTTTACTCTCTCAGCAGGGTTCCGCGTTTGCTGCTTTCCAGGTCTATCTCTGGGACAAAGCCTGGGTTGCTCAATACACCAGACTATGTCTTCTCTCGTCCAACCAGGACTCCACACCTAATAATAGTAATGTATTCAGATAAGTAATTGTTTTGTCTGAACAGATCTAAATCCTAAAAATTAACTTTGTTCTCATATATGGTTACATTAGAACAGTGGCCTTGGACAAATTTTTAAAAGAAGGTACTTGATGGATAGATACTTACTACTTTCATAAAGAAAGAAAGAAGTGTTCCAAGCCACTTTATGCAGATCTTTGTACTACAAAAAGTAGACAACCTGAGTAAAGGCTTGAGTAATATTTTCTTTGATCTACACAGATTTGCTGAGAAATAACTTATGATATAGTTCACAGAAATTATAGTTGAAATAGATTTGGTTTTATTTAGCAGTGTTCCATACCAAATGTACAGCCTAGGAAATAAGGAAGAATAAGACCGTCACTTATGTGTCGGTGTAGGTTATCTTGAACACTGATGTTCGTGTTAAAACTGTGGGTTTACATACAGAGAACATATGGATGTGCAAGAGGCAGTGCAGGAATTCCTTTCTATCTGCTGAACAGATGAGTAGTACATTAATGCATATACCCTCACATGACAACCTATCCCAATGATTAACAAAAAAGAAACTACCTTAATTCAGATATATCTCTGTTAATGTAGGGTTTAGGACAGCAAATATAGCAACGCTTGCTCAGGACACTGAAGAGTCAGCTACTGAGTGTGGCCGTGAAAGAGTCTTCAGATATTAAATTTTCAACTTTTGATACAGTCCTTCACAGTATACTTCTGGATAAAATGTCCAGCATAAAGCTGGACATACACACAAGCATGATGGGTGAAAAATTGGCTGAAGGTTCAGGAGCAAAGAGTTGTAGTAAACAAATAACTTCTGGCTGGTGGCCAGTCTCCATTGGTGTTGCCCGGGGGTCAGTTTTAGGCCCAGTCCTCTTCAATGTTTTTATCAATGACCTGACACAGGATTTGAATGCACACTGTGTAAATTTGCTGACAGTACTGAAATATGGGGACCCATTCATTTCTTTGAGGGTAAAGAGTCCTTACAGAGAGATTGTGATAGACTGGAGCACTGAGAATCACCAACTGCAAAAAGTTTAACAAGGACAGATGCCTGAATCTGCACCTGGGTTGGTGTAATCCAGTCGAACATGTAGACTGGGGGACATGAGTCTGGAGTGCAGCCCTGCAGAAATAGATCTGGGGGGTATGGTTGGTAATAAGCTCAACAGAAGGCAACAACATGCCCTGGTGGCCCAAAGATCCAACCATATCCTGGAGTGCATGAAGTACTGTAAGCTAATTGATCAAAAGAAGTGATTGTCCCACTATACTCAGCAATGGTGCAGCCTCACCTCAAGCACTGTGTGCAGTTACGGTCTTTTTAGTGAGAAGGTGGTCAAGCACTGGAACAAGATCCCCAGGGAAGTGGTCATGGCACCAAGTTTCTTGTTGTTTAAGAAGCGTTTGGACAATGCTCTTACATACATTGTTTAACCTTTAGATTGTCATAAGTGGAGTCAGGAGCTGGACTTGATGATCTTCGCGGGTCTTTTCTGACTCAGGATATTCTCTGATTCTATGATTGACTATTTTTTGTAGTTGACTAGCTGCAATAAAAACCAATACAACAGTGGTGAAAACATTGGAAAATAATCAATGAGGAGTTTCTTATGCTTACAGAGACCTACTTGCAAGCTATGTAGTCTGAAAGTTCATTCCTACATTTCTGAAAACACACAATTTCTTTCACAATTACCTGACAGAAGGAAGATGAGATTTCAGGTTGTATGAATTTAACATACATTTGTAAAGGCTGTAACACAGTTTATTTCTTCTTTGTGTTAAAGTCTAATAAGTATACAAGGTGACTTCTGATTCTCTCATAGAAAAAAGTAGTGATTCTTCTCAATTAAGTTCCTGTGAGCCTCTTTTGTTCCCTTTTTATATGCCTTAGAAAATAACATGAAACAGAGTTTGTCAGTGTTACATGTTGGATTGTATTTTTCTTCTCAGATCAGAGCCGAACTGTCAGAAGCAGGAAGAAACTGCCTTACACTAAGGATAGGTACCACCAGTTACCTCACTGCAACTATTTTGCAGCTGGTAAGGCTGAAGTTTCACTTTTCTGAGACTTATTGTGTCTCCAAGGCACCTTTCTGCAGATTGTTTCCTAACCTGTCCTGGTTCTGGTGCCCACATTCAGAGTCTGCCTCTGTGTCCTCTTGGAATATAGGGAATAAAGTGTAGCTAAATCCAGGACTCAAGTACTGCCATCTGACTTGGTGCTTAAATTCATGTCAAGTGTATGTCCTCAAAACTCTCACCTACAAAAATTAGGATCATTTTTCAGTAGGAGCACAGATCTTGCAGGACTTAGCAGATTAAAGCCAGAAATAAAAATGAATGGCTGTAAAGTCTTCAGAACATAAACTAATATTCTCACAATAAATGTGTGAACTGTAATTTGTGCTAGCTCAGTTTCCAGTTTTTGCTGAAAAGTAGCCCCTAACTTGGAACTTTTCATAATTACAGGTTATGGATTTAGTTAAAAGGCGTGTAGATGTGGCATTTAGGGCCATGGCTTAGTGACGGACTCGGTGCTGTTAGGTTTACAATTGGACTTGATGATCTTAAAGGTCTTTTTCAAAGTAAATGGTTCTATGAGACTATGCAGAAGTGAGTAATCCTCATGCAATGTGCTTCAGAAAGGGCAGACCCTAATTTCTTATCCACTTGATACATCCACAAGCTAGCCTTGCACTCAAGCAAAGTGAACCTCTTAAAAATCACTGTAAATGAAAGATTTTCTGGATCTTCACAGAAATTACTACTTGCACCTCCTTCTCTTATTCATGAATACATATAATTTTGAACGGCACACACAAAGAACCCGTAAAATGAAATTTATATTACAACTACACCATTACAGCAAACCCAAAAATTTCTACTTCGATTTTATTTTGTTCTCAACACAGACGTCAGTACTTGTTTCTTTTGTAGTTTATGGGCACTTACAGGAAGGACGGAGGATTTGTATTGTGTCTGGTCTGAAATATGGAGCATTAAGGTATGGATTAACTCTACGCAGCTCTCTACACATTTGTTGTCTATTTGAAATGTAAGGTCAGTAAATTACAATAATTTTAGATAAATATCAGCTAGCTAATTCTGCTGACTGAGAAACTGCCCAACGTAGTTGTGGTTGAAGCAGCTCATTCTATCTGCAGTGTATTGAAGCAGTTTCATTTTTGTTGCTCAAAGATTCTGTCATAACCCAGGGATATGCTGGAGTGGTTTCAGTGTAATCAGAGGCTCTACTCACATGAAGGATTTGTTAAACTCATTCTGATCAGTTCATTAAAAGCTTGAATGCCATCTGAAAGCCTTCTGTACTGATTGGATTTCACTAAAAATTTATGTCACAGTAATAATCACAGAGCAAAAGTTACAATGGGAATGGAGAACTATTTGTTCTTGAACTATATCCATTTTCCCACAGTTTATCTTCTTTGAACAGCACTGTCTCTTCTGTGATGTGACACAATAATGCACTAGTAGTTAAAAAAATATTTATTACAGTTTTCCATTTTCTTCTCAAGTGTATCTTGTATATGGATTTGTATGAAAGAAATAACCACGGAGGATATTTTGTCTCAGAAATTAGATGGCACTCAATAAAAATTTGTAAAGCTTCTTTCCGCATTTCAACATCTGACTTTTAATCCTTTGTTTTAGAGTAAGCTTTCCCAGTTGCAATGAATCAACAATACTAGGCTTTATTCCATTTCAAATGGGTTTATCCAATGAAAAGACTGGGTTATAAAGAGTGGGCTGTAAGTGATCTTATCAGCAGGGAAGATGGTGGAAACAAGGCAAGTCTGGACTAATATTTCTTCAGCATAGGCCAAGTCCCACAAGGGACTTCCTGAAACAGAGATGTTGTCTTTGCATATATTTATAAGTAAAATGCATAATGGAGAAACTCTCTATGGTTTCCATAATCTGCTGGTAATCGGAGATGATACCTGACCTAGTAAGACTTGGGAGGTGCTCATTTACTGCTGAAGTCAACAACACACAAGTGGATGGAGCGCCTCTCACGAGTGTTTCTGAGCATTATAGGGGATTTTGGCTGATTCACTTTTTTCTATGTATCTCCTTATCATGGTTGGCTTGGATCTTTCAAATTTACATAACAATTTATTTTGTAAACTGAGCTTTAAATTATGAACTCATTAGGTTAAAAAAAAGACAAATAGAATAAAGGCTCAATCTCTGTGAAGACTAATCTACCATGAATTCTCTAATTTGTTACTTCATTAATTCATGAATTCATTAATCTATGTACCTATGAGCAAAAGTGTTACATAGCAGGTGGAGAGAGTGCTCATCCTTCCTCCGTCTTCACTGTATGGGTGACTGGGAGGCATGAAAGCCTCATTGGTCTGGCTCCTGTTGGACCCACTTTAAAATCTTTTTTGGATAAGCAGAAATATTTATGCCTTCCAGCGTGAAGTTTGGTCTAAACCATTTCCACAGGTCAGTGAACTATGAAGAAACTCTCAGTAAGTATGCAAAGATGCAGGGGATGACACTTGTGGAAGACAGCAGGCTGCAGGTGACAATGGCTACAAGAGGGCCTGTATCTCCCTCCGTCCATTGTGTCCTGCCTAGGAGTAGCTCTTGCTATGGCATAATGGCACTGCTCCCTGTACACATCATGCCCTGGCATGAGCTGTGCGTTTGGCCGAAACCAGAGCAGGAGCTGCATGAATTACCAGACCCCTCCTCCATATTAGCCAGTCCTCCTGTGTGTAAAACATATGAAGATGCCAGGCCCAATGGTGCCAATGAGTTTTAAGCAGGCATACTGACCTACTTGTGCTGGAACTTGCATCTTCTTGCAAATAGTGGAAAAATGTCTTTGTAACACCCAGCACTGTAAAACACTCAGATCTATCTGAGTAACTTAGAACACAAAATTTTGCAGACAAAAAAAATGACTCTGTGCTTAGCTAAATAGGCATTTGGGCAAAAGGTTTGTCTCTATAAATTTCTGTTTCTATTAGGCAAACTTTATCTTTGCTTGAGTTCCTCTCATTAGTTCAGATCCCCATGTCTAGCTTGAACAAAGTAAATCAATATACACAAAGGGATTTTCCTTACTTGATAGATTCATGTCATTGGGTGACAGAGTATAGTATCTAACTTTTCAGTTTCCATAGGTTCTGAACACTATTCTGTGGTTTATAAGGGAATAGACGTAGAGCAAACTTTTCAAAGAAGTATTACTTTAACACATTCTATGTGTTTCTGGCACATTTGAGCATCTAGTGAGAATATTTAACTGGATTGTTTGGCTACAATCGAACTTGAAAGATGAAATTGTAAATAAGGTTTTCATAAAGTATTTATAAATTGAATTTTGAAATATTTTTCTATTTTTTCAAATGACAGTTTACTTAAAAGAGAAAAATTGCATGACATAATAAATCAAAATAAATCAAAATAAATCGTTTCAAAATTCTCATCTCATCAATTACATAAAAACATATTCTTAAATTTCTTTTAGACATGTGGCCTTTGATTCTTTATTTATACGGCTTTTTCATACTTCTTACACAAGTCCTTACACAGCAACAAAATATTCTGATTACAGAAGTCTACACCAAAACAAAGTATTTTGATGTTAAACACTGTAACTAAGTCTAGTGTTTGAAACCTGTAGAGAAGTTATGTAATGTTCACATCAGCTTTACTTCTGAGTGTTGTGCTGTATAGGCAAACAACATCTGGAGAGGTAGTTCGCTTCAGAAACATCGTGTTGTTACTCCTAGATTTACGCTTTTACATTGTGATATTTTTGTGCGTATTTAAAGTTACCAAAGCCATGGAAGCCCCACACCATATTTTTATTTAAAAGGGTGTGGTGGTTTAGCCCCGGCCAGCAACAAAGCACAGTGCAGCCTCTCACCCTGGTGGCGTGAGGAAGAGAATTGGAAGAAAAAGGCAAAACATGTGGGTCAGAAGAAGCACAGTTTGATGAAACAGCAGAGGAAGTGAACAGTAACAATAAAGATACTGATAAGAACAAGCAAATACACAGAGCAGCTCTCAGCGTCCAATGCCCAGAACACTCCTGAGCAATTATTAACCTCCCCCTGGCCAGTTCCCCCACTCAAACCTGAGCATGAATGGTATCGAATACTCCTTTTGTTTGTCCAGTTTGGGTCAGCTGTCCCAGCTGTGTCCCCTCTTGACTTCCTGTGAAATTTAACCCTCTCCCAGATGAACCCAGGAAATTATCCACCCCTTATTCTATGCCATCAGCATCTTGCCCAGGTCCCCTGTTTTGCAGTTAATTACCACCACTTTCTCTGTCTTTAATACATACACATAAATATTACTCCCTTAGTCTATGGACCACCTCTCTAAAATGTCCCTGGAGTTCATTTAATCCATGATGTTGGTCTCCATCTCTTGCAACTGTCTTTCAGGGCAGCAGAGATGATGTGTGGTGTTGTGCGGTTGCATGATGCATCCAGAGCTTGCAGCTGGTGTATCTGGTGTGGTCCATGCCCGTGGTCTGTGAGTTGCACATGTCGATCATGATGAAGTTACAGGGTGTCAGTTGCTGAAACCAGGTCCAGTCTCATCACCACTGCTTTTTGCTTGGTTTCATCAAAGTCCTTCCTTCATTGATTTGGGTGATTCTTACTGTGATACTATTGATGGAACATACAAAAAACTATAGTAGTGATGACATGCAGTGACACGGTTATTTAGCAATTAACACCATACAATATAATTTATTGGCTATTTTGTCGCGTTAAAGGGGGGGAGTAAGGGGAGTCTGATATTCAACTAGCCTGTCAGAGCCCTTCCAAGGACTTTCACTGAAACAGTTTCGCTAAGTTGAAACAATAGGTAATTTATTCAAGCGACAGTTATCACAGATTTGGAATTGCCGTTGATAAATTCACTGTCTACAAAAGTTGAGCTCAAAGTAATAGTTTAGCGCTTTAGTTAACAATGTGTTCCCGGGGATACATCTGACAAAGTCAGAGGCGCGACTCTTACCAAAAAGGCG
>Ga0065711_1037474_pt1 | contig 19797 bp, 10 predicted proteins | sample Hoacrofraction12_FD_59098 | JGI IMG/M metagenome (GOLD analysis project Ga0065711, IMG submission 59098) | Hoatzin crop microbial communities from Cojedes, Venezuela - Epithelial fraction 12 v2 (version 2) | ecosystem: Host-associated > Birds > Digestive system > Esophagus > Crop | place... | reverse complement strand
ACTTGTGATGACAGCAACATAAATTACAATGTATTTACTCATCTTAAACATTTTAAACTACATTTTGGAATCCTTATGAATATAAGTATTGTTGTTTTTTCAGGTGGTTCCCCCCACAAAAAGAGTGAGTATCCTAAAGAGTTTGGCATAAAACCAGGACGTCTTCTATTAAGTCAAGAATCTCTGGATAAGATAATTTATAGCACTTATTTTTTTAAACACTTTACCTGCATTCCTTTGACTTCCTCTATTACGCTGCAATTAGAAATAGGAAAAAGAAAACATCAGAAGAATCTTAGAACAGTAAAGTTATTTTAACCGATGCCTTTATTTATTTTGGTATATCTCACAACTAGGCACTTTCTAAACAACCATTCAGTTTCCTTCAGATTTCCCATGGCCTGACCAGAAAAGCCACAAATACATGGTAAAACTTGCCTGATTGTTCACTTCTTGTCCTACTGTTAAAATCACTACAAGAACATAAGTTATAGCTGCCTTGGCCCATACAAGAGGCTAAGCCACAGAATTACTCTTACAGTCTTTAATGGGTTTAGGCTGTAAAGTTGTTCAACAATGCTTAGTAGATGATGTACAAGGTATTACCAGGAGCAGAAAAGGAAAGGGAAATACAGCCCCTTTTCTGTCTGCATTAAATCCACTCTTGTTCCCCAGGACTGAATTTCACTCCTCATCCCCTCACTTTGTGGGGTTCAGAACAGCTTCTATGTTAACTACCAAGGCACACGACGCTACTTAGCTTTTTAGACAGATATTAGGAATGTAGCAGCAAGGCGACTTTTGACAGTTACATAACAAACACTGAGATGTTGATGAAACTTACTGTTGAGTTCTTATGGGGGAGTTTCAAAAACAGAAAAAGAAACGACTGCTTTTTTAATGTAAATATGCAGAATAAAAAAACGAGATCATATGCCTACAACAGTAATAGCTTTAGCCTGACACAGACAGAAAGTGCAGAGACTGCAAAGATACTTTAATTACTTTACCTTTATTTTACAGAAGAAAAATCTAAAGATGAAACCAGTAAGCCCTTTGGAAATAAAAAGCTGATGACCTGAACCAAGATAAATTGATTCGATGCATGTTAACTTCAATGACAATATTATGACGAGATTCAAAAGTACATGTTCCCATCAGGCAGCATTTCAAAAAAAATATTTTTCCAGGTTTACTAATGGTGCTAACCACTGGTAAATGGCCATCTATTTTGGTCTATCTCATTTGACAGTCTTCACCAATCTATCCTAAAATCCTATCTTAACGCAGGTGTTGACTTCATTGATTAATACCTCTTGCAAATATTATATGGCACAGCAAGATTAGAATGTACTCTTATATGCATTATATAAGAAAAAAGAAATATTGCTACATTTTGACTGCATTATAGTACTATATTATTAAATACCTGAAGTACTTCCTTCTTCCATTTTCTAAGCTTCTTGGTTGACACTTCCTCCCATTGTTTAGGTCCTAGAAATAACAAGAGATATCAATATAAACATAGCTTTTCTTTTAACACTATCTATACCAAGTATCATACTAGCAAACATAAACATCTAGGAAGACCATATTAAACAGTAACAAAACATTATAAAATCTGAACAGCCTCCAATACAACTGCTTAAACAAAAACTTACGGAAAAGAAACCAACAGAATATGGTAATTTCAAGTGAGAAGTCAGACAGAAAAAAAAAAACCAAAAAAACCACACACCACATGCTGAGTCTAACAACACTAAGCTAAAATCCAAAGAGCATTACAGCCCCAGAAGCTATGAAGAAGGAAAAAAAAAGCAAATTATTTTGCTTTTAAAATTTTATTTAATGCATACACACTACATGGTATCTGAGGTTACTTACAGTCATACTTATGGCTTTACAGGACTGAGATCCATATTCATCCTGGACTGAATAGAGGTTACTACATCACAAGCATAACCAAGCCTTTACAAATCCAAGACTTTATTACAGTGCTGTATGCACGTTTCCTCCTTCTCCCGACGGACAATATATAAAAAATGCTATAAAATGCAAACTTCACAGTCTGTAAAAGCCTTTAGAAAGTAAATCATATTTGGTACAATGATAACATTGGGCTTGACATTGTGGTAGTACTTCATGGATACGTCCAGCAAATTCTTCTTTACAAGAAGTGATATGGCAATTTTTGTATCATCATCCTCACTTTAGTGATAATAAAAATGGACAGAACATTTCATTTGCCAGTAAAGCCACCAAGATATTAAGTCATAAGTCCCACCAAAACACTGAACAGTGTATTTCAGAACAACAGGTTTTTTTCACAATAAGCTCTCCGTAAATATTATCAACGATATAATGGATCAACGCTTATAACAAAACACTGGAAAAATATGACGGCATAATGTGGTACAGATTTACACTAACCACATGAACATTCAGTAAAACGTTAAAGAGACTATTTACCCCAGTCCACCCTGACATTTGACACAACAGAAATTTATCAGAGTAGCCTTGAGAACACTAAGCAGAGATGAAACCACCCAATCTCTTTTCAGTGGTGCCCAGCGGGCACAAACTGAAGCATAGGAAGTTCCACCTGAACCTGAGGAAGTTCTTTACTCTGAGGGTGACAGAGCACTGGAACAGGCTGCCCAGGGAGGCTGTGGAGATATTCAAGACCCGCCTGGACAAGGTCCTGTGCAGCCTGTTCTAGGTGACCCTGCTTTGGCAGGGGGGGTGGACTAGATGACCCACAGAGGTCCCTTCCAACCCCTACTGTTCTGTGATTCTATAAATCCACTCACACGTATCAATTTCCTGCTAATACCTCCATTCTGTTGTTTCCCCTCAGCCTTCTCCCTTTTGATTCTTCTTCTTACAAGACATTCAAATATTAACCATTGTTATCCTGAACTTTACTAATAACTCTTTTCTGTTGTCCAAAACAGAGCATGCAATGGACTACAGTAGTGCACATAAATAAACTCTCCAGGTATTATATGCATATATCAAAATTTACATATGAAATGCCATACCTAAGTGGACAAAATCTGTTGCAATTAAATGTTATATAATTGCCAACAGTTATATGCTTTACTAAGTCTAAATATACAGCATGTAAGTATTGAAGATCGAACAAATTCTTACCGTCAGGCGTATTGTAAGTGAGAGTTTCCATGGAAATAAGTAAATCATCTTCGAAAGGATGATTATACTAAATAAAAAGGACCACTAAAGATTAGAATAAATGATTAAAGCAATGTTTTTAACATGCATTTTAAGAACTGTTTTTAGACAATTTTGTTTTGAGCAAAACATGACATTATCAGTATGTTGTTTTACTGGCTGAAGTTACAAGTCAGCAACCTGAAAACACTAATTCCTAGAGGAAACACTTTTTAAGCATGTATGTAACCCATTCAATTTCAAGGCATAAGCCAGTCACTGACAAAATGGGGCTTCCGAGAGTTTTCAAAAGTAGCTAAATTACTCTATTACAGTTTCTTCTAAACTTTCTCTACAGTAACTGCGATAGCCACTTAGCATAGACCTACAGCTCACAACATATGAAAATATCCAGTCTAATGCTAGATGAGAAAAATATTCTAGAACTAGACTTAGCCTTATGCCAGCCCTTAGACATTAGAACAAAACATTTCCCTCAACAGCAAAGCTGACATCGCTGATTAAATACATCCATCTCTGGACAGAGATGGTGTATGATTCCCACACCTTTAACACAAAATGGCTCTAAAGTAAGGAGTAAGTAGAGAGTCTCCCACCTCTTTCTGTAGTTTCATTGGAAATACCTTAGCCAATGCTAGCTAATTTGGGTTAAGGGTACTACAAAGACAACTCAGACTTAGTAATTAAGTCACTTATTTAATACAGGCAATCCAGGATCTAAGATTTATGGACGTTTTCAAGGTGCTGGCTCTTTCTTAGCTCGTTCCCACCAAGGCACAGGCGTACGTGGCTCAGCACAAACCGCCGAGCTGCACCAGGCGCTGGGTGACAGCTGCTTGGGGCAGCCGGGAAAAACAGGAGCTGGTGACACCACAAGTTACCGACTGACGGAGAGAATTCAGTGTCGGTTACCGCACATCGGCGCCCAGAAGGAAAACTGAACCTGTCAGCACCGACACAGCAGGCCTCAGAGGTGGCGAGGGAAGAGACTGCCCAGGCTGAGGCGGGCGCAGGGCCGCACAAGGCCGGCCAGGCCCGGCCAAGCCACGCCACACGCCGTTCCGGCGAGAGAAACCCTGAGGAGACCGCGCTCGCGACACCGGAGGGGGCAGGCAAGGCGGCGGCAGCCCGCAGACCTTCCCCGCGCCCGCCGCAGGACGGCGACGGCGGCTCCCGCCCACGGCCCCTGCCCAACGGCCGGGGCGACGCGACGGCACGGCCCTCACCCGCTCCAGGATGCGGTTGATGGAGGCCACGAAGCGGGCGTTGCTCCGCCGCAGCCGCTCGTCCAGGTCCCAGGCGGAGGCCATGGCGTGCGGGCCGCCCGGCTCCGCGGCACCGAGGGACGGGGGGCGCCCCGCACGCGCGCGCCCCGACCCCGGCCACCGCCGGATGCTTCCGCCCTCCTCACATCAATTCAAACTGCGCGCCACCCCCTCCCAGCGCCTCCGCCCCACTTCCCAACTCTGATTGGATCTTGCTCACGTCAGTTCAGGCGCCGCAGCCCATCCGCGTATGCAGTGGGGCGCCTGTCTCATTCTGATTGGCTGCTTAGAGCTGCCGAGCGCCCATCCCCTCCTTTCAGTTCTCTAGCTGCGTACGGGGCTGGCAGCGAAGTCGCCTAGTTCTACCTAGCAATAGTGGCCTTCCGCCAGCTGCCGTTGGCTGCGGAGTCAGCTGCCGGCACAGCCCGCCGAGCTCGGTGCTTGCGGGGCTCGGTGGCGGCAGACAGCTCCTCCCGCCGGCTGCCGCCGGGCGCCGCCTCACCCCGTTGGGCGCCCGCTGCCGCCTTGGGGCCGTGGGCCGTGTCGGGGCGGGCGCTGTGAGGAGAGGTCCCTTGGAGGGAGCGCTGCTGGAGCGAACGTGGTGGTCGCGGGGCCCCGCGGGTGGCCGCTGTGAGGGCCGGTGCCGGGACCGGGGAAGCTCCGCCTGCGCCGCAGGGTGCGGCAAAAAGCCAACGTTTAAAATATAGTATGAGCCAGTTCATGTCAAACCGACACCTCTCTTTTTTGCCAGGGCTCCTTGGGGCTGGGGTTCCTTGGGGCTGCAGGCCCTGCCCCCCCCCGCGCCGGGGGCTGGTGCGGGCCGGGGGGCTCCGGCCGGAGCCGTGCGGGACACGGCCTTCCCGCTGGACCCAGTGGAAACGCCCAGGAACAAGGGCTGGGGAGTTTGATGCTGGATGGGCGCTGTCAGTCGTGCGCTACCCCGTCATTCTGCAGCTGGTCCCCCATAGGGTTGCAGGCCTGAGGCCTGATGATACCGTTTTGGGTGTCATCCCATTCCTCGCCAATATTCCTCAAGCAACCATTCGTTTTCTATGAATTAAGAATAAAAAAAAAAAAAAGCCATCAGCACAGCAAGTTCCCTGGAGACTCCCATTACAAAAACATTTGCTATTTTGCCAATGTAAAGACATGGATGCGTTTCGCATAATGGCTTCTTGTCTAAAGCTAATTTGTATTTATCCACTCACTGTTTATTAATTTAGTTGTAATAAATCATATTTTTAAATAGCAGAACTAAAGAAAAATACATAGTTTCATTCATTTTTAAGCATTCTTACTATTAAGTGGTTGTGAAGTTTCCACAGCTGACAAGTTCTGCATTAAGGCCTTACCCTTTTTGAAGGTACGATTTTTTCTGCCACCACTTCATGAACCCCTGTGCTCAGCAGTTAAATCACATGTATCTGGTGAGTGAGCCAGCTACAAGAGTAGCAAAGTGTTGGTTTTGGTTAGGTGGAAGAGAAAGGACAAGTGTGGTAATTCAAAGCTGACGAACTAGATCCCACTCCTACATTTGTCACTCTCCTCCCACTGGGAGGAATGCAGGACAAATCATCTAAAAATTGGAATCTCACTGATGATTACCTAACTGCATAGTCTTCATTTTCTTGATACCCACCTGGGAGCGTATTTGCAGAAGCTCTCAACACTTTCTCTTGCTATTCACTTTGATGGAATATTGAATTGATGGATGGAATATGGAATACGAATATATAAAACTTATATAAACTTCTTAAGATTAAAAAAAAAGGTGCAAGTACAGGGATTAAATCTGCTTCTATGTATCTCAGATTGAGTTGGTAAAGTTGGTGGACACTCATTAGTTCGAACCAAGTCCCTGTAATCTTTCCCCTCCTGTGGGTAAAAGAGGACTGATACTACTATTTTTACTCCCCTGAATACTGGAAAAATAAATTCTGTGATACTTCCAACATGGTCAATTATTGAAATAGGTCAGAATATTAGTGGGAAGTTTATTAGTAGAAAAGTAAGTCACAGCAAGCTTTAGATGATGAGTAGTAGAAAAGACCTGAAGCCCCACACTTAAAGAAGGATGAAAGGAAGTACTGGATAACTGACTCTTCAGTTCTTTCAATAAAGTGCTATTCTCATGGACAAAAATGCATCATAAACTTGCTGGTAAGAAAAAAGCGTAGTAAAGGCTGTTTTTTCACTCTAGGGTTTAGGGTCGTCATGGCCTCTGTTGTGGGGTTTTGTGATCCCCTTGCAGTGCTTTGATAATTAAAGATGGAAATACAGTGCACCCATAGGATGAGATTAATTACTTTCCTCTCACATCCCTAGTTTGGGAGTCACTCACTTTACAACCTCAATGTCTTCTAATTTCTTGATAGGGGATTTTTTACTAGAAATAATAGAAAGACTTATTTTATATCTGAGGTAATCACTAACCTAGGAAAATAAGAGTATGTTCCTGTTATTTCAGCCTTATTGATAGCAGACAGCAATATTGATAGCAGTCTTTCAACCAGTCTATCCAGTAGTTACTTTTGGCTGCTCTGAATTCATACTACACTTCACTAGAGTGACAGGAGCACTCAATTGCAAAGAATGCCTTCTACCACCCCTGTGAGAAAAGGAGAGTGGCATTCAGGAGTTGTGCATGGCAACTGGCCTATAGCAGTAGTAACTGGTATAGTTGATAAGGCATAACCAAAAATTTCAAACTCCATGACCTTAGGAATTGCAAAGGCAACAATGTTAGCTATTGCTGTTGCCCAGAGGATCCATTTACGCAGACTGCAAAGCCAGGTAGTGCATCAAACTGCAAGCAAGCAAAAGAAAGGAAACAAGGAAAAACCGTAACGTTAAACCCTTGATGTTAAGGTCACTAGAGGAAACAGCACCTGTCATTTGTCTTGTGTAACCAGAGAATGGCCTGTCTTTTCCTAGTGCTCCTCTGTACTTCTTTTTGTGTTTGCTGCTTGCTGTCCCTTGCTTAATTATTGAGATTGTAAATTAACAGGGACTACCTATTTGTCTTGTGTTTATGCAGCACCTAGTGCAACAAAGTCCTTTCTTAGGTTCTACTCCAATAAAGATGGTTAATAAATCATTAAAGCTATTTCTGAAGTCACGAATAAGCTGAGTACCGGGAGGGGCGGTTTGCAGTCCTCATTTGAGTGGAGGTTGCTGGGTTACTAAGGCGTAGTTGTGCTATGTTCCGTGAGGAAGAATGGGTCTTGGACAGTACCAGTGGAGAGATGAAAATGCCTGGGTGTCCGCAGTCAGTACACAGCCAGACTTCTGAGTCTTTGCTCTTAGGTTCTCACTCTTGCTCTGCCACTGGGAAAGGGCCTAATGATGTCAGCAGGAAATTTCCTGTGGTGTGAAGACAGCCAGCATATTTTTAATCTTACGATTAAGTAAACAACAAACATTATGCCAATTTTTTTCTATAAAATACAATATTGTTAATTAATATGATGCAGAAACACAGACATTGCAAGAAGAAAACTTCTTTGTTGCCTGTGTAGTGCTTGAAGCTTGTCCTCTGTTCTGTCCAAACTTCACATCTTCTGCAATTCTATTGAGTAGGTCTACTCAGAAATGTTTGACAGAAGAATGAACTTCAACTTCTTTTTGATTAGTTTGGCTTATAGAAGAATAATTTGTGGGACTGAGTTTGTGTGCCATTGCTTACCCAGTGGTACACTGCCATATGTGATTGATTGTTTTATTCATGGGGTTTATTCGTATTTGCAGAGGGCTGTATCCTCTCTAGCTCATCAGTCAGCCCAGCCTCAAGCTGTATTTTATCCCTTTAATCTTTTTATCACTTTTTTGTAAATCAAAACATCTGCACTAAATGATCATTTTTACTCTTCTGCTCTGAACTCTCTCCATTCAGTCAATATTTTTGAGTATGTAGGCATCTGGAATAGTAAATCATTTTCTGAAAGCAACCTCTGAAGAACCACATAAAAAGCGATGTACACATCTATTCTCTGTAAACGCTGATCTTCAGAAACAGCCAAAACATCACATTGACTATTGAAATGACAAACTCAACTCTTTTCAGTATATTTCTTCCGGATGGCATGCTGCTCTCACTCTTTGTACAAGGGAGTATGCAAGCATAAAATAACTGCTCTTTTCCAGAAACCCTTGCACAGCTCAGCTTGTGTCAACTCAGTGAATATAATTAGAGATTCAGAGGCTGTGAAAAACCACTGAGAAGCGTGGAGGAGAGAGTAGCTGTAGGCACACAGAAGAGCTGGCTGCCTGTGGAAAAGGGAGCGTGAACATCCTGGGAAGACACCACAGTAAATGAATCAGCACAGGCCAGGTGCTGCAGCAGGTGCTGTGTACCATCGCCTCTGTGAGGAGCTCTGCCTTCCCGGCTTTCCTAGATGTAGGACAGAAAATGGTATTTTACTCCTCCTTACTCACAACTCTATCCAAAGTCACAAATTAGTTCCTTCACATAAGGCAGTCCCTGCATGAGTGTCTATTAAACAGACAACAGTTTCCAAACCTTATCATAATTAAACACACCCAACCACTCCATAACTCTGCTTGTATAAAATATAAAGGAAAACAAAACAAAAAACCAACCACAGTTGGCCATCAGGAAGCCATCAAAAATCTTCCCTGTCAAGCCAAATACTTTGCTGAGCTCCAGAACAGTACTGGGCTGAGTAACTTTATTTAGCTCCCTACTTCTGAATGTTGTGTGCAGACCTGCTGGAAGGGAACTGGAGCAGGTGCTGAGGCTGCCCTTGCTGGGTTGCTTGTTCTCTGAAGGTTGTTTACTGCCCTCAGTTGTTCAAGAGCATATTTAATTTTGTGGGGGAGTAATTTAATCGGTTGCAGTCTAACCAGTCCTCTGCCGGAGTGGGACTTTGCTGTTTTCATTTCTTTCCTGGTATACTGGGTCTGGCTGGGATGGAGCTAACTGTCTTCATAGCAGCCCTGCGGTACTGTGTTTTGTGTTTGTGGCTAAAACAGTGCTGGTAAGACATTCATTATGTGGCTGTTGCTGAACACTTCTTGCAAGCACAAGGCTTTATCTTTTTTTTCTCACTCTGCTGCTTCCCCTCCACCAGTGAGAAAGAGTAGGCCTGGGCTGTGCAAGAAGCTGGGAGGGGACACAGCAGGGCAGCTGACCCGAACTGACCAAATGGATCTTCCATACCATATGACATCATGCTCAGCAATAAAAACTGGGTTAGAGGAAGAAGAAGGTGAGGGTTTTTTTTGTTCCATGTTGGCCATTGCTTGGAGAGCTTTTCTCATGGGACATAGTGAGTCATCGCCTTTGCATCACTTGGTTTTTGTAGGGGGGGTGTTTTCCCCCTCTATCCTTCACCTGCTTGACTGTCTTTATCTTGGCTCATGGGTTTTCTTGCATTGCTCTTCCTGTTCTCACTGCTGTTCCACTGGGGTGTGTGAGGGTGCTTGGCTGTTGTCTGGCTCAACTCACAGCACCTGGTTACTTCTGAAGCCACCTGATCACTGAAATATGTCCTTTGAGCTCTTCTGGTCTGCAGCAGGCTGTGCCCAGTAACTCCCTCTGAATGGGATGCTTCTCAGAGTAACTCGCAAACCTGGGCTGATCTCTTTGAGACTCAACCTTGGCCCGTTGAGAAATGATGTGATTTGAAGTGAGTATTTCACTGAACTTGAGGGGAATTTTTATGATTGAGTGTGTGTGTGTGAATTGATTCAAAGCATAATGTCTTATTACTGTGATTGTATTAGTAAATACTTTCTGATCACTCTCTCTCTCTCTTTCTCTCTCTCTCTCTCCCTCTCAACTGTGAACACACCTTGAATTGCTGCTAAACATACTTCTTTGACATAAACCGTTGTGGTCTAAGGCCAGGTCTGGATCCAGGCACACCCAGGCTTCTCTCTGAAAAGGAGTTTAGAAATCAAGGGGGTCCAGTCTGAACCTGGTGACTAAACAGGAGGGTCTCCCTTCCCCCTTACACTTTTCTTTTACCTCTGTGTAAATCATTTTCCACTCAAAACCCCTTTTGATTTAGTATTCCATTTGTTTAATAAGTAATAGAGTGAACCTTGCCAACAAACTTTGTAAAATCACATTTTCTAAACTTTCAGTTAAATCTTTTGTTGCAAAACCTTTGAGTGATCATTTAAGCAACCTAACCACTCGTTCGCAACAGACTATAATCTCCTTTATAAAGGCAGATCCCAAGTTCAACCACCGTGTCGGTGAATAGAGGAAGAAGCGATTACTAGGACAGCCACTACCTTGGAATGGTCAATCCTCTTTTTCACCACGTGTGGAAATGGAGAAGTGAGAAGAAAAGTCACTTTTTATCATTCAGGACTCAGGGCACAAAGCTCAGATATCAGACCTAGTAGGATTGTGCTACAATATAGGCAAGGAATGAGAATTTCCTTGAAAAGGAATGAGCAATTCTTGCCCCTATTGATGACTTGCACCCTGTTGATGCCCCAGTTTCTCACCATCAGCTGAAACTGTCTGGATTGACTGTTGCTCTAAACCCTTCACTCTCTGTGGCATTTTGTAGAAATAGCTCCTGCCTGGATTGGCAAAGAACTAAGTGTCACCAATCTGCTGAACCAATGCCACAACTCAACAGTCACATCACACCTCTCTTGCGTAGATGTCGAACTGTTTCACAAAACATAGTAAAAATTATTAGATAGCAAACCCAAGGCACAGACCTGAGTGATTTGCCCACGGTTATGCACATGCCGTTAGCAGATTGGTGAATAGGCTGTAGGCACATCCTAAATTCTAGTCTAGCATCCCTCTGCTTGACAGTATTAACATCTAAATAGTCGTAGCCAATTCCCCCGAGCACTTTCACACACAGCAGGATGGAAGGCTCAGGATATATCCCAAGTATGCTATCGCTCCTGAGGAACACATGGCTACCTGTCGTGTCCCTTTAGGTCTTCCTTTGAAAGAAAGGAAGCAGCCGTTCTGTATGACCCCATCTGTTCCTGTCAGCTTGCACAAATGAATGATTGCATTTGTTGGATACATTGGAGGTGGTATCAAAGCATATTCATCTGCAACAGGCCACTAAAAGATGTGCTGCAATCAGCATGGCTACCTAACCTTTGTCCTGCATGAGCAGATTAAATTGTTTTAAAATGTTTGAACACAGTGCTCATTGTGATCAATGTCATTCTGTTGATCAGATCAGCGGGAGTGAAAAATAAAACCACATTTACTCAACAACAAATATTGGCAGTGCTTCTGAAACAGGCCAAGGGCTTATTGAAAAGAATATTGATTGAGCCAAGAAAACATCAAGCAGTTATAAAAGTTTAATCATATTCTCATTCAAATCTGCCTTCAGTGCCAGGAATTAAAATTCTCCCATCTCCTGAGGACGGAAGATATATTTCCATAATGTTCTGTAACTTCCAACACTCTGCATCTGTACCAAATGGTGGAATTATTCATTGAAAATGATTTAGCTGAGATACATAGCCCTTTCTACTGTGAGCATACAAATTATGCATAAACAAGCTGTGATTTTCTGAATGTTTCTCATTTGCAATTGTTTAACAAAGAGCTAGGCAAACTGGAGTCAGCCTGCAAGGTATTTTTGAAGTGGTCAAAATAAATATTTTGTTTGCATGATTCAACAACATATGCTGGGTTTCTCGAACCAGATGAAATTATAATGGTTCCTCAGCTAGAAAAGATTAGTTTCATTAAAAGGATGTGTGTGTCTGTGTCCTTGTTCGAAAGCTGCTCATAAACATTTGCAGTTGCCTGAGAGAGCTGCTGTGTGCAGAGGGTGAAAGGCCCTTTTTAATGGCATATTTTGGCACAGGTGCTGTGGCAGTGTCTGGTTATAGAAGCTGTATGAAGTTCAAGAGCACAGAGGAAGTTGGTGCTTGCCGGGGGAAAACAGGAAATGGTTTTTCTGGGCTGCAGTTGTGAAGATTCACACCTTTCTAAGCTAGACTTGCTGCTGTGGAGGACAAAAAGAAAACAGAGCTCTGCCTGAGCTATTATTTCCTTTCCTCTTTCAGTCCTCTGCTTCTCTTACATCTGATGTATCGCTTTATGGAAGTCAAGTGTTGCTGGGTCTGCCCTGCAAGGGGAGATGTGAATGTAGCAGAGGCAGCAGTAACTCAGCTGGCTTCCAGATAGCTGGGGTTGTAGCATTAGCAAGGGTGGCAGGGTTGTGCAGGGCATGGACTCCCCTGTACACACCTGGGAGCCCTGGAACATGCTGCTGTATTCTCAAGGATTTTTGTATAGCGGGTACCTGGCTAAATCAGGGTTATGTGGCATGTACGCCTATGTGTTGTACAATTCACTTATATCCTACTCAGAATAAGGTGTGGTGGGCGTCCTTCCCCCATCACAAAGCTCATAAGAATTCATGGCTACAAATGGGGTCAGTGGGCAGCATAGCTTAAAGACGTGTCCTGCTTGTCTGAAACGTCTGACTTCTGACCATTGTGGACTGCAAAGCGAGGAGTTAAACCCATCTGGACATGTGGGGTTCCACTTTCTTTGGGTGGCTTATCGCTTCTGAGGCACAAAGGACATTTGCATTGGTGCGTGGAGTTCTTTTTCTTGCCCCCCACTCTTCTTCTTTGGGTTCTTTTCAAGGAAGTGGGAAGAAATTTTATGAGTGAAGAAGGCTTGAAAAGTAAAATGGGGTCTGTGTGAAGTTGGTTGAAGGGTTGGGTTGCAGATGAAAAACCAAAGGTTTGGATAAAGACTTGGTAGCAGAGTGCAGGGTAGAAAATAAAAAAATTGTGTTGCATTGATGGCAGTAGCTTGGTTGGAGGTGGGTACAGATAGGAGCAGGGCCAAGAGGAGCAGGGAAGGCTGGAAGACTTTCTTGAACTGTCAGCAGACACACACAGTGTGGATGCTTGGTGGCCCTTTTCCCAAGACAGTGAGAAGGAACGACATCACCCCACATGAAAAACACTACAACAGGAAGATTTAGACCAATTCCTTTCCCAGTTTATCTGGGAAGGAAACAAAGTGACAAGTGCAGAGCACAGGGCTCTTCAGAGCTGTTTTGTCCTGAGGCACCTGTGGCACCTGATGCACCCCGTGTCTGGTCTGGCATCTGACACTCATGGATTTGTAGTTAGAGTACCCCTAGCTCCAGCCACGCAAGCCAGGACAGTGCTTCCTAGTGGCATCTATGCATAAGAACACCCCATTCAAAGAAATGTTCCCAGTCTACATTATTATACCCTGGTTCTTCATGCATCGTCCAGCACCCCTAGCTACATGAGCTGATTTTATGACTGAGCTATGTGTACGTTCATGAGGTTGCTTTGATAAGCTGAATGCTGTGCTCCCCATCACTTAACCTAGTATTTAGAGCATCACACGTCACCATGCTCGGTTAAACTGAAAGGTAAGGTCTGCCTTTTGGCACGACATATCCAAATAGTTTAGAAAGACAAAAGTAGTGCTTTGCATTAATTTTTGACCTTACGCTTACAATGCATGAGGTTAACATTTATTTGCATAGACATTTCTCTGCATTTAGAGAAGATTGGTAAGGCGGACACAAATCCAGACTGTGAGGTGGTGTAAGATCACCCCAACAAAGAGATGGGTGCTGGGAAAGAGCAAAGGAGCTGCTAGTCCAGGCGTTGTATCTCCTATGCTTTAAAAGCTATACCATACATAGACTAGCAGCATGTGGGAGAACAAAAGCTGATCAGGAATCATTTACAGCTATAGATTAGGATTACTTTTAGACTGGAAATTAGAGCTGGGTTTATATAGCTCACTGTATCTTGTCACCACACTACTACAGAGGTTATAGTGAATTTGATTCTCAACAAAACCTCCTTTAAGACAAATTTATGTTTATTTGGGCTTCTCTATCTCTGCACTCTTTTTGGTATCACAGAAACGTGGAGATAGATCTGTAGCCAAATACTAATCTCATAAACTCCACAAACATTAACTAACACCATCTGTGGCAATTTTTACCGCAAATTACCACAACATGTGAAATGCTTCTCTCAGTCTGATAAGCAGAGCCTTGTCATGGGAATAGTGTCACAAGGCCTCCTTGCACCATGGCTCTCATGTCCAGATGTCTTTGATTGAGACATGTAGGAAAAGATATTTTATCATATCTTTCCAGTAAACAAGAAAGTTCCTCTTCTCAATGTGCCTGGAATGTCAATGCAAAGCAGAAATGAGAGAAATCAAAATAAGCAGCAGAAGCAGCACATCTGTGAGTAAATGGTTTTCTCCAGCACAAAGCTACTCCCCAGATGCCGGAAAGCCATTTTTATCTGTCCTCTCCTGCTTGATCGCAGGGTCTGACTCCCTCTCCCTCGAGCTTCCAGTAGCACTTTGGGCAAGTAGTAAAAAAGCACAAAGAGTTTGGAGGGGAAAAAAGCATTGTTCAGCCACCAGCAGACCAAAACAGTGGGAACAGGAAAACAGACATGGAGAAACAACCCGTCATACTCTGTTCATATCCAATTTGCTTGCTCTTCACATAAAATATTCCTTCCTGCCAGCGGTGGACTGTCTTGCATCAAACATAATTTGCCATCGCCACTTTCAGGAAAAACTCTTGGGGCCAGGAGGATTTTGCTTTCAGGATTTCTCTTCACTCTGAAACAATGATATAGTTTAGTTGTTGGAACATTTCCTCCTGACTTTTTTACCTGCCAGACAGCAGTTTCTTACATGTCCACCCTCACTTTGGGCTGTCTTAAGGTCCTTGGTCGGCACTTCGCTTTAGTCCTGGGAATAGCTGCTTGCCTGTTGTGCACATCTGGCTTCTATTCAGAGGCCTGGCAGCATTTGTCACTTTTTGGGGTAGGAGGCAGAGAAGGTGACAGCAGAACACATCCTGTATCTGGGTGGGCACAAATGTGCTCTCTGCAACAATCAAAACCACCAGGAAATACTGAGTTAAGATTTGTTATTGTATTCTCCAGAGGCATTTACTAACCCTGGCAGGCACAAAACATCATTTTTGGAACTTCCCTTTTTGGGGAGCAGCACTGTGCCTTTAATTTGCTTGATTGTTCGTATTGGCTTCTTTAGATAGTAGTTCTGATGTGCTGATCTACCACTGCAAGAGCTTCCTCTTTCCACTGACTATCCAAGGAAAGCCAGCTCCAGACTTCGGTGCCTGGAAATCTCACTAGCTTAGATACTTAGAAAAAAATTGACTGATAAATAAAAAACTTGGACTTTTTGTGTATCTGTTTTCCCTGTGCACTGTAAAGTTCTAGGGAAGAGCCCAAACTTTCTTGGAAAACTGAAAAAGTATTCTGCTTGGAGGTAACTCTGGTTGTAAGTTATAGTTTGTGTTTTATGAGCTGTTCGATGTTCTTGATTTATGGAATGTTATTGGAAGTCATTGCATTACTTAGAAGATGACTAAATTACTGTGATCTTCACCAGAAATTGATTGCTAGCTGACACTGCCATTAGAGGCTGAGCTGGTGAACAGGATTATCAAAGGGAAGACTGACATAATTGAGAAATAAATGAGGCCAAGGGAATAAAGATCCTCTTTTGATATAAACACCTTTAGTATGACAAAGGAACAATGAAAGAACAATAAAAACCTGTTTAATTTCAAATGTTCAACTTTTTCCTCTAAGTATTAGCAGCTCCTTAAAAGTAAGCTGTGTTTTATATCTGAGGGGATTTGAAATCCTGCAGAACAGAAGCAGTTTGTCAAATATTTGCAATTTAAATAAAAAAAGAAGGAAAAGTGCAAACTCTTGCCATATTGTCCAGAAGCATGAAAGTTATATGCCAGAGGTATGCCGCCAGTATAAAAAAAATACTTCATTTTCATTGCTTTGGGGACAAGGAATATGTGAACGGATGCTAAGAATGAAAAGCTGTGCCTGAATCCTGATGGGAATTTAGTTTCTTTTGATACTCTCAAAACTGTGTCAGCTCTTTCCATGAATATTTCATTTGTTTTTAAAAGGAAAATGATCATGGCGCTAATGCATTACTCTTTTTTTTTTTTAAGTATTTTCAAAATACTTATTTCATTCCTTCCCTGCACCCTTCTGCAGCAGCCCACAGAAAGACTGTGCTGTGTAAAAAGTTAATAAGATTCTGAATAAATCAAGAATTTTATATATTCTTTACATGTTAGCATGAAGAAATTCTGTTTCAGTTTGCAGTCAGTAGGATCATTGACCTATATGGGACCACAAACGGTCCAGAAGTCCACATTCATTTATCAGAGTGTGCTTTGAGTTTTCCAAGAAAGGTGGGGTTTAAAAGATCTGTAATTGCTATGTGTATTCAAAAAGCGCAAAGACTAGATGGCTCGTGAGATAGGAGAATGGAATACCAATCATTTTCTCTTTAGATCAGTTTCTCAGACTTAGTTGTGAAAAACAATCTTTGAGTATCATTGCCATTCAGAGGGTGTTTAGTGACCTGTAAGGGAAGAAATAACTATGTTTCCTAAATAAACTGTTTTCCACAGCATGCAAAATTCTGCATGCCAGCACACCTGTTGGTACCTTACTGACTTGGACAACTAATGAAAATAATACAGAGAGGAACAACAAAAGGTACATTTGCTTTGCTGAGCTGTTGAACATCCTCTGTGAAGAAACAGAAGACATCTTGAGTGGTTAATTCCCTTGGTATCTGAGAAATAAAGTGCAACAGCAGTAGTGCCCCAGCACTATCCTCAGGTAGAAAAACCTGCTGGTGCGAATTATCACTATTTCAAATTCCGTGTTTGTAACATTACTAATCCAGTTCTTTCTGAACGCTAGACAATCTCAAGGCAATTTTAGTTTGTACATTTGTGCAGGAGATAGGCATGTACAGGATAGTGTGTATGACCTCTTTTGGGCTCCTGCTTCAACAGTGCATTGCTGGAAAAGTTTTCTAATTCCATTAGGGCAGCAAGGAGGGCCAAATCTCAGACAGAGTCTCAGATGTAATACTACATGCTTTCTGTTTAAGGTTTTGGTGAGCACTTGTAGTAACAGTTGAGTTGTCAAGTATCTGAGGCACAGGACAGTCACAACATGAAAACGCCTCTTCATAGCCTTAGTCTCCTCTTTCCTCTTTCCATACTTTGACATTTGAACTTTCCTCTAGAGCATGTTGCTTAGGGCCAGAGGTTGTCACACCATGATGTCCGTTCCACGGAGTTTGATCTCATCTACCTCCTCTCCCTCTTCAGGTTTCTTCTCCTGCTCCTTTTTCCCCATGGTCTTTTTGGGTGTTCTGTGACTCACTCCTGTCCACCTTCCCAGTCTATCCAGTATTCTACATGAGACATAGGGCAGTCTATGGTTTTTGTAAGCAGTGCAGCTTTAAATGAAATGAGAAGTTCAGGCCTTGCTAAAAGCAAGTAGACATTCAAACTGGAGCCAGTAGTATTTGATGGCTTAGCAACTCATAAGCTAGTATTTTATTACAGTGCTTTTTGTAAGCACAGTAACAGCTGTGTACTGAGCGGTCTTAAATTCTCTTACAGTTCTGCTGCAGAGGAGGTGGAAATAAAAATTAAGCAATGATACACAAAAACTTTCAGAACAACTTTCTTTAGCACTTAAGTTACCTTTCATGGCTGAACCTTCTCTCACAGGGCTGCTGTAAAGCAAAAATCAGTGCAGGCCTAAGCATAAGGCATCACTTTTTAAGGTGATCCATATACCTTCATTCAAAGCTGGAGCTTTGCCTTCTGCTCTGTGTCCCAGCTGGGCTGTAGAAGTAAAAAGTTCCCTGACTGCTACATGTACCACCTGAGAAGTGGCTCCTTTCCTCATCTTTAGGTCGGAAGGAGTTGTCAGATTACTGGAGAATAAAGCAAGAGTTCACCAAAGCCTAGTTATTAATGTAGAAACACCCATGATGCACACAGGTTGGGCAGGGACCGGAGAAAAGAGCTTGTTCCAGCCAGAGATGGGTCACTACGCTTGTTATTTCGGACAGAGCTCTTACAACGTCAAGTCAGCCAGATTTTGCCATGTTAAAATCACATACTTGAGCTGTTTTCTCCCTCAGCTTTCTGATAAGGGCAGGTCAAAATGTACAGTATAAAGCTACATGCATTTCCTTTGGAATATTGTACTGCATTGAGCAGAAGTTATTAAAAGGGTGTTTAAATATCCCTCCTTGATATCTTCAGCAATTTCTGTAATCATGACAGGCTGCTAGAAATCTTTCCATGTGGAAAATCTTGAGCCAGTATCAAGTAAATGGGCATATGCCCTTGCACACAGGGACTCCAAGCTTTGAATATTTAGTTGAATATTTAGTTGAATATTTAGTTGTTATGGTCTGTACGGCACAACTAATCTTACATAAGGTCAAAAACTGAATGCAGCTATGAGATCTTTTCCACACCACAGCAAGCTATCCTCCCACTTTGTCAGGGGTGCATAACTGTGGCATAAGGTTTAATCATGCCTGTTAATGCGATAAGCAATTTTGTATCTACGAGAAAAGGCAATTTGCTTGTGGCTTTGAATTCCCAGATTCTCAAAAGAAAAAGTACCTATTTATTTTCCTAGCATATTGAGCTTCCAGAAAAGAAAAGGAGATAATTTTAGGACAATTAAGAATTGTTTGAAAAAGGGGACTGTCACACTAATTACCTTTAGCTGTTTGGATGCAACAAAAAGAGCATACAGTCATTAGGATTGCTTAAAGGTAAAAGTTCCTATATTAGAAGAGAAGCTACCAATTACCCCGTTGACTGGCAAAGCTCACCCAGCTGCGTAGAGTGAATTTGAAACCTGTGATTCTTTCCAAGGTGAACGTGGTGACATAAGCATTACCTATTCTCAGTACACATCTACCTTAGTTAAAACCTACCCCCCTGTGATGATGACACAGGCCGTCCAGCTTCTCCAGATGCTCACAGCTGGCATTTGCATCAATCTTGTTGACAAAGACAGTTCTTGAGATCATGTGCTGTAATGTTTTTTCTCTCCCATGCAAGGCTTTGAAGCCAAATCATTGCTATGGCCTCTGGCAGCCTTCAGGATGAGTAGCTCAGCACTGCCCCTTAACCATTCATGTATTTGCTGAGGGTTATAACATAACATGAGCTAACACTAGGCTTTCTTCTTCCTTTTCTGCTGTTTGTTAAACTAGCAATAAGCATCCGATAGTCAGGACGACTTACTATGTACCTTCATGATACCTTATACTTACAAATATCTGAAGGGTGGGTGTCAGGAGGATAGGGCCAAACTCTTTTCAGTAGTGCCCAGCGACAGGACAAGGGGCAATGGGCACAAACTGAAGCACAGGAAGTTCTGTCTGAACATGAGGAAGAAGTTCTTCCCTCTGAGGGTGACGGAGCACTGGAACAGGCTGCCCAGGGAG
>Ga0065711_1037473_pt1 | contig 19799 bp, 12 predicted proteins | sample Hoacrofraction12_FD_59098 | JGI IMG/M metagenome (GOLD analysis project Ga0065711, IMG submission 59098) | Hoatzin crop microbial communities from Cojedes, Venezuela - Epithelial fraction 12 v2 (version 2) | ecosystem: Host-associated > Birds > Digestive system > Esophagus > Crop | place... | reverse complement strand
GGAGGTTGTGGAGTCTCCTTCTCTGGAGATATTCAAGACCCGCCTGGACGGGGTCCTGTGCAGCCTGCTGTAGGTGACCCTGCTTCGTCAGGGGGGTTGGACTAGATGACCCACAGAGGTCCCTTCCAACCCCTACTATTCTGTGATTCTGTGAAGAGTTCCTGTTGTGCCTGCTGCAATTAGAGTGCAGCAGCTTAAACTATCTGGGTTACCAATTCTATTGTAAAATGTGTGTGTTTGCAGTGGAAGAGAGGGTGGGTTTAACATAGCGCAGTTCCTAGAAGGGTAAAGATCATTGCTGGGTGGCTCTGTGTTTATCTGTATACTGGTTGATGAAAGACTGTATATGAACTAGAGCTATGATGGAAACTGTTATTCGAGTCATTCACTTACCTTGATGTCATTGGCTGTAATAGTGAAGAACTGAGGACTATCTGGAATGTGGAAGGGCTCATCTGAATCCTGCAGCAGTGAGTTTTTAACTGTTAGGTTGGGTTTGAGAATCAAGCCAGAACTGGAAGAAATTCTTTCTAAAACCCCCACAATATACCAGAAAGAAGAAAATAATTTTTCTTTATTTGGTCCAAGTGTATAAGCTGATGCTTGCTTTTGATTGTCAAAGGGAATTCCTGTTTTACTTTTGTTACTTCATCAACTGATTTATACTTGCACCCCTGCAGGGAGCAGGAACCAATGAGAAAGTGTTGACTGAAATTCTTGCCTCCAGAACACCTGCGGAAGTGCAGAATATTAAACAGGTTTATCTGCAAGGTAAAGTTCTGTATAAAACAAAGTTCTAGGGTATCTGTTCAGTTCTCTTAACATGATTTTAGCTCGTCTTTCAGATAAGGTCTATCTGTGAACTGACGGATGTGTCCAATAAGTGGGTTTTCTTTCTCCTATGTTGCAGAACTTCATATTGAAAAAAATAGTTTGAATTGTAAACTAAAATAGATTTTATTTTGGGGCTATGACTGCAGGTTTTATGGTCTTTTGTGCTTTAGAATTAGAATTCATTCAAATGCATTTCTTTCTTTTACCCATTGTTTTGGTCCCTTTGACTGAAATGGGATTTTTAGTCATTGGAAACTAGAGAACGGCTATCACTTAAAAAAATGGAAGTGATTTTTTGCCTTTGCTCAGTGTTCTGTTCAAATGCATTTGCGCTAAAGCAGGTTCAGCTTGTTGGTTATCCGCAGGAGTACATGCTTTTACCCTGTGACTGTGAGGTGTTCTTTTTTTTTTAAGGCAATGTTTAATTCAACGCATTTCTTTTACCTCCATACAGATTCCTGCCACACAAGAAGTTCTCATGTCTTAAAAAGTTCAAGGCAAAACTTAGTCTCCAAGGGCAAAATTTATTAGTAGTAGACTTTTCTGGACTCACAGTTCTTGTACAGTTATGAGAATGACATATTTCAGCACAGCTCCAGATCTGTATGCTCTTCAGTTCCTTGAAGAGCTGAACCTGTGCAGGTCACCTTGTATTTCAAGATATTTTAAGTAATCTGCTCCTGCTACTAGGTGTGAGATGCTATCTTTTCATCTCTTTAACAAGAATGTTAGGTTGTATGTGAAAGCAGAATATGTCATAGATGTTAAAGCTGTTCCTGATAAATGATTCTACAAGCTGTGAATCAAATTAACTTTTTGCTTTTCCTTGCTTTCTCCTCAAAATAGTGAGGAAGTCTATAAGGTAGTGAATGGGTATTGCTCTTTTGCAGAGTATGAGGCCAACTTGGAGGATAAGATCACAGGAGAAACATCAGGCCATTTTCAGAGACTGCTGGTGGTCCTGCTGCAGGTCAGCATCGCTTTGTGTGCAGGCACACGTGTAGGATTTTCACTTCTGTTTTCCTGTCTGATGTACACTTGTCACTTTCTGATTACTAAGCTGGGATTCTAGATAGACCTGGTGATAGACAGGATTGGTTCCGAAGCTGAGTCACTTCCCCTGACTTGCAGGGTCAGTCTTGAGCTCTGTTATGGGTCATTTCCACATCACTGAATTGAAAAACCTGCTGTGATCCTCGTGAGTGTAGCAGAATGGCTGCTGTGTGGGGTTTTGAAGGCAGTAGGAGAAGAGAACGCTTATTTCATAAAGACACATGCAAACAGAAGGGAAAAATATGGTGAGTTTGGAAAAGATGCATTAGGAGTTGACTTCTCGCAGTAACTCTTACAGGCTCAGTATGACAGATAAGATTATTTTTGATTCAACTTTTGATTCTTCAGTTTAACAACTTTTAAAAATTCTCTTTAGGCGAATAGAGATCCTGATGGCAGAGTTGATGAGGGTCTTGTTGAGCAGGATGCTCAGGTGGGTGAATGACTTGTTTTTTGGGGTGTTTCTACATCTTGTGAAGAGAGTATGCAGCTAGAATTCAAATGTGAGAGAGAAATTGTTAAGGTTCTTTGTGTGTGTTTCTTAATACATTTTCCTGTGCTTTTATATATTCTGGACAAAAGAAGCATCAAAACCTGAAACATTGGGATGAAGATTTGTGGCACTTTCACATCACAAGCATGTTTTGTTTTGCTTATTGCTGAATGAGGTGCCTGAATGGAACAGTGATTAGATCACTAGAACAGAGAGTTATGATTGCTGAGGCTTTGTGCTGCTAGAGAGACCCACTGCTGGAAAACTCAGAGAAGTTAATGGTTCGTTCCTTAATATCTGACTTGAACTTATCTCTGAATTCGGTCCTTGCATATCATATGTCATATACATGTCATAGTGAAATGTTAATGCTATTCAGTGAGAGATGTCTTCATAGAGGGTGAAACGCTAAAAAGAGAAAATATACCAAATATTCTGCATTACTGTACCCAGATGACAGTCTAAGAATTGCCTCTAAAGAGTTTCTAGGGCCTTACGTATTGCCTTTGCAAATATTGACCATGACGTTTTCGCTGATCACTAAAATTGCGCTCTGGACAGGAACAGCAATACCAGCAGTAAGTTGGTATCCTTGATGCAGTCTCTTCCTGGATGCTATTTGCTTTGGTTTTAGTTGTAGTAATGGTCAATATTTCAGCGATTTGATTACAGAACTCGTTTAATGGATGTTTCTTCTTGGTTATTTCAGATAACTCTGGGCTACACAATTTATTTTCATAAATTTTCAGTTGAGATGAGAGAAAATACAAGGATTGTTCAAGGTGACAAGGAGGAAAGGCAGAATACCAGATCAGTAAACCATTCTCCTGATAGCAGGGCAAGATGGAGAAACAGACTGGCAAGATGTATCTTATTGGCACAGGCCTATCCTTTGTTATGTAAATTCAGAAAGCATTGTTCTCCTGCTATTAAAATTAATCCTGTGGAAATGAGAGCTTGAAAATGAGTGACACAAGTGTTTGAATTGTGAGTTAGACTGTTTTGTGAAATTGTGTTAGTCTTGCCCTTAGCTAGGCTTACATAATTGAAGAAACCCATGAACTACAGGCCTCGATAGGTAGATAGACTCCTTTTCGCCTCTTTAATTGATTTGAAATGAGCATCTAAATTTAGGAGGCACGATACCTAAAAGTAGAAAAAAGTCCTGGCTTTCTAAATGGTCTCTGTGGCTTGTTATGTACATTTGGCTTGAGTTGAGACCCAAACAGAGAAGTGTTCTGTCACATTTCTCTTCATTGATACATTTACATTCAACATCTAACATAGCTGGAACAGATTCAGAGAATTTTCTAATTTTCAGATTTGAGGTATGTGACTGTGCAAATATAAGACTATTTTTGGCTTCCCAGTGGTTTTCTTGATTAATATGATATTCTGGGAAGGATTTAATACATTAGAGGGCAGCCTTTTTACTCAGTGGCGATTTTTAGGGTTTTTTTTGGTCCATGATTACTAAAACATTAATTCAAAGCTGTCGGGGAATGGGCATTCATACTGTGAGATAGTATGAATGTGCAGGTAACTTCCAAGATTCTTCTGAGAATGCCTGGAGGAGAAAGTTTTACTCTTTAGAAGAGATTTTGTAAATATCACTTTTTTTAAAGTTATGCAATTGACATACGTTTTGGGTATTGCACAGCGATGGAGTAGGTAAAAACTCACAAATGTGAAGTGTCATTCACAACGTCTGGTACCTCGAAAGAAATCCATTCCTGGCATTTCTAAATGCTGTGCTGGGACTTCACGTTTGATGCTGGATGGGGAGTGCTGGTGTACATTTGAAGAGCTTAGCATACATTATTTGAACTGAATATGTTTGCAATGCCTTCATAGCCTTTTTTTCCCCCTACTCTTCTCCTCTGTACCATTGATATTAAAAAGAGCATGCAGCAGCCACAAATGTGTTTTGAATAGGATTGTGGGACAAACATCAACAGGAAATTGATAATATTCTATTCAGGTTTTACAATATGGACAGACAGATGGCCAACAGCTTTGCTATGCAGTAGATTTAGTGTTGGGGATTTTTCTAAGAAATATGTGATTGCCTGAATATAGGTGGTAACCTGTTTACCTGTCCTTTGCTCACTGAGCAGGGAGAAAAAAAGTACTGTGTACTAATCTTTCTCCTTACGTAGTGTTTAGCACATGATTTGGAAAAAAGCTTCTGAGTGTCAGGAAAAAGAACTAATTTAAGTTTTTGTTTGTCTGGGGGTTTTTTTACATTTTTTTTCTCTCCCCCCCCCCTCCCCCCCTTTCTTATTCAAACTTTCAGAAGTGCTTTACTTTCCTAAATGCTGCTAATGGCTGTCTGGATTGAAGAACGAACCTGCCTGAAGAACAATGAATGTGCTAAAATGATTAAAATCTGTTACTTACCTGGTTTCATATGGCTAAGAATTTGGCAGCCCACAAATCCTGTTTCCAAGAGCTGCTAAATCCATCTTCCCCTCCTTTTCGGAAATGTTCTTCCTGGGCCAAGTTAGCATGGTTGTCCCATTGATATGAGTCATCATGTAATAATGTTTGGCTAGTCTGATTTGAAAAAGGGGAAGGAAAAAAAAAAACAAAACTCAACAGAAAAAGCAGCATTGAGAAATGGATTTTATCTCCTGTATTATCACAGTTTCACAAAACTTCAGACTTATGAAAAGGACTTAGCACACAGTCAATTTTAGGGTCTTAAGCAGGGTTACTCATGTAAATGCTTTCACAGCTGATTTCAGAATTTATCATTTATTTCGTTCTAAAGTCAGTTCAGTACTTGGCAATTTTATTTCATTTTTTTCCCTCCAGCTATAGCTTGTTAGTAAGTTTAATGCTCCTTAGGGTGAGACAAATAAAGCTTTTGAACAGGGTGTGTGGACACATAACAAATGCTGTTGTTTTGATGTCTTGAATTTACAACAGGTTCTGTTTAGAGCTGGGGAGCTGAAATGGGGAACTGATGAAGAAAAGTTCATCACCATCTTGGGGACCCGAAGCATTTCCCATTTAAGGAGAGGTAGGTGATGTGGTTGATATATGCTTGAAAACTTCTGCCTGAAGTCTCAGTGTTACCCAGCTGGTGGTAGGAATGGTAGAAAAGTTGTTTCTGGTACCATATTTATCAAGCCCAGAAATCTTTAATCACCTCTTCCCTTTACTTAGTACATCTGATTTTGTTTCCTGTACTTCATTTCCCCGCTAGCAGTGGTGATCTCCTGCTTGAAGGAGTGGTGTAATAGATCTGAGGAACAGCTGAGGTGTTTCTTTCTGGATGCTGGTTTATAATTTTTCTTTTTTTCCCCTTTTGAAAGAGGTCATGATAGTAGGATTGATGCTGAGGGTCTGTTAGGAGTTAACATAGTCTGATGGAGATCCAACCCTGAAAAGATCAACCCTTTTATAGGTTCATAGTTATTAACTCTTCATAAAGACTCAAGAAGTTTTTTCCAGCTCCTTATCCATTCATAAGTCAATTTTACCAAGCTGTTTAGGCCATTGGAAATAATGACCAGTAAGTTTTGCTTTGGTTCTCCAAGCTTTTTGTTTTCCTCTTTGAACCTATGGATTCATTTGGATTTTCAAAGGTAATTCAATTTGTGATTTTACAACTTAGTTTTTTTACCATTATTTGCATTAAAATAATCCTAAATCCTTTGTTTTGATGCACCCAACATTTACTTAGCATGATAGAAATGTAAGATTTCATAGAAAACTCAGGTCTTATAGATAGTCATGAACACTGACTTGAACAGACTGCCAGTAGGCCAGGTTGTTTGTGTGAAGTTAATTTGAAACTTCCCTGCTTTCCATTTCCCTCTTCGCGGCACACTGTCACTATGTGTTCACAGAATCACAGAAGGGTTGAGGTTGGAAAGGACCTCTGGAAGGCGTCTTGTCCAACCCTGCTTGAGCAGGCCTACCTAGAGCAGGCTGCCCAGGACCATGTCCAGATGGCTTTTGTACATCTCCAAGGTCTCCACAACCTCCCTGGGCAACCTGTGCCAGTACTGAATCACCTGCATGGGAAAAAAAGTGTTTCCTGATGTTCAGACAGAACCTTCTGTGCCTGTTGCCTTTTTTCCTGGCAGTTGGTAGCACTGAAAAGAGCCTGGGTCCATCTTTACACCCTGCTTTCACATATTTGTACATATTGATGAGATTCCCTTTTAAGCCTTCTCTTCTCCAGACTGAACAGTTCCAGCTCTCTCAACCTTTCCTTGTAGGAGGGATGCTACAGTCCCTTAATCATCTTAGTGGCCCTTCACTGGACTTGCTTCAGTTGCTCCGTATCTCTTTTGTACTGGGGAGCCCAGAACTGGACCCTGCATTCCAGGTGTGGCCTCACCGGTGCTGAGTAGATGGGAAAGGACCTGCCTTTCATGAACCCATGCTGGCTGGGCCTGATCCCCTGGTTGTCCTTCACATGCCCGGTGAGCACGCTCAGGAGGAATCGCTCCATAATCTTCCCCGGCACTGAGGTCAGGCTGACAGGCCTGTAGTTCCCGGGATCCTCCTTCTGGCCTGAGGTTGTTCCTCCCCAGATACAGGAATGTGTAGCAGTCTGGTAGGAAATAGGTATTTAAAACAAGACAGAGATAAGAATGAATGGACGATAGTGTTTGAGCTGTGGATAAGGAGACACAGATGACATTAACCTGTACTGAGGAGCATACTGGCAGAAATGGAGGCTGGACACGTAACTAAGCATGCTTTCTGTTTTGCAGTGTTTGACAAATACATGACTATTTCCGGCTTTCAAATTGAAGAGACCATTGACCGTGAAACCTCTGGTGATCTGGAGAAGCTGCTTTTGGCAGTTGGTAATTAAGTCTTAATAGATCTATAAATTTATTTCCAGGCCTCCGTAAATTGCAGTTGTTACAGCAAGTGACGTGAAAATGTTTCCTTTTTTGAAGTTAATCACCTGGCATCTATTTTTGTATTTAGAGAGTAGGCCTTTATTCTTCCTTTAATAGATGGGGTCTTGAGAGGGAGTGGGGCAGGGGGTGGTGGTGAACTGCATTCCGTTCGGTCATGTGCACCTCGGTCAGAAAGTGAGACAAAACTTTGCCTTTGTTTATATTTCTAGCATCTCATTTAGGACAGTGTCATAGATTTTTAGCTGGAAGTGGAATTTATCTGCCAAGGTCTTTCTTTCTATTAGAAATATATGGTACATTCTAACTCCTAAAACCCAAAGAGTTGTAGCAGGGGAACAGACTAGCTGTCAGCTGTATTTGTATTTTGTATAATTGTCCACACTGGAGAGTATGATCCAGTAACCCACACCTTGTCTTGACAGTGAAAGATTGTCGTGTATTGAATAGCAATCAGTAATTTAATCCTTTGCCTCTTTTCAGTGAAATGCATCCGAAGTGTGCCTGCCTATTTTGCTGAGACTCTCTATTATTCCATGAAGGTATATACATGTTTTCCATACAACATCTTCCATCTCCCCTGGCTACAATTCCTCTCCCTTTCACTTTTCCTTCATTTCTTCTTTCACTGCAAATGCCAGCAGGATACTGTATCACTAAGCAGCTGCAAAAGGTTTGGGGAAGGCAGATCTGGGAGTGGATACAAACGATTCATAAACTTTGCTTTGAGTTCATTGTAAGTTTGTCAGACCATAAATCTTTTTCAGGAAACATCAGTCTCATGAGCTGTTTTTGAATTTGGTCTTGTTACACTGGCAAACATCTGGCTACATCCACTGGGCACCTTCAGCTAAATAAAGACTACAGTGTCTTTAGGTGGTGGATATATTGAGGAAGGAAAGATGACCAAAACTGCAGATTGTGCAGATTTAGTGCTCTTTGTTTTGGAGGTGAGCATTTACAGGCTGAAGGTGTAGTTAGCTTTGAAACACATTTTGATGACTATCCATCCCATTTTGGGAGGGAAAAAGAAACTCCTCAAAGAAAAAGGAGAGAAGCTTAAACAGCCACAAAACATTCTGCAGGGGAGTCCCATCTGCATCACAGCTTTGCCTGCTCGTGGATGGAAAGAGATCAGCAGGGAAAACATTTTTTTTTTTTTTAACTCACAGTGGCTAATATTAATTAAATCCGAGGCAGGTAGTCTATCGTTTTCAGGCAAGTTACCAGCTTGCCTGAAGAATTGCTCCCTTCCCCTTGCTGGAAAGCACTGAAGTGTGTTTGTCACCAGATGGTTGCGTTGATGAGGTGTCAGCATGAGAATTTGTGAAAAGAGATGACATGATAGCTTAATTTTTAAAAGCTGCTTTACTGCTTTTATAAACTTCAGTGTAAAGTAAGGTTCAGGTGGAAAATACAGAATATTATAACAGTATGTCGAGAGCTGTGTGAGGAGGGTTACTTTTTTCTCATTTATTAATTTTTAGTTTTTGAAGAATGCAATAGAAAACCTTTTCCTGTAGGTTTTAGAATCTTTTACATTTCTAATTACTTTTACGTTTCTAATTACTGATTAATGTCTGTTGGTGAGATAAATAAAAATCATTAAGCACTTCAGATAAGAAAGATCATCACTTATTGCTTTGGCAGAAGCTTTTGTACTTCTAATTAGTCAGTTTTGGTCTGACAAAGTTCTACAATGCACAGAGTTTGCTTTCATGATTAGGTGGGGTGGAGCCTGGCTTTTACCAGAATCTGATGTGAAATCCTACTCGGAAACCACTGGACTCATGGCATAACTTTTGAGCAGCTTTAGGGCATTTTTAGATATAATTCAAGAATATTACAGCCAGTCGAAGGATTGAGTGACGCTGGACGTTAGGCTGAAGATGATCGTGGGGGCTCTGCCAAGTCCTTCCTTGAGGTGCATTAGCAGGTCAGCACGTGAAAATTTGTATTGCTTCAGCTTGTGTGGAGTCTGACTTGTCTGAGCAGGAGGGGTCAGGACGTTAGTCTGGCACAGCCTTGCCAGCACAGGAACTGAAAATGTTTAAAGCAGTAAAAATGGACAAAAGAGTGGAGCATGTCTGCGTGGTTGGAAAAGGTTTGTGAAGTTTGCCTTCATAATAAACAGCTGGATAATTTGTGGAATGAGTTGCTCTGCCTGTGTCTTGCTGTACAACGTTACGTGCTTTGTATTAGTCATTGTTAGGATTTATGTACCCGGTTCCAGAACTGACTGCAATTCTGCAGTCTCAAACTACATTGAAAGGGTGATTTGCACGTGATTCTGATCATGGTGATCAGATACACTACTGTGTAGTCTTTGAACTGGTTCTTTTAAATTTATATGGGCATTCACAGTTGAAGCCTGTGAGAAGAAATATGAAATAAGAGGTCTGACCATACGGTGCTTCATAGAAGTCCAGGGATTAGAGCACCTTGCATGGTCAGTCCTCTGTTCTCCACACTGCAGTGTGAATATCTTGTGATACAGTCTCAAATATTCTCTGTTTTGGAGTAGAAATGTAGTGCAGAAGTGTTTTGAGTCACCACTTGTTGCACTTGGTGCTTTCATGTTGTACTCTGGTTGTTTGTATTTGTTGTTTTGCTACAGCATCTGTCCAGAATAAACTCATATTTTAATATTATTTAAACTTTTCTCTTTAGGGGGCTGGCACGGATGATGATACCCTGATCAGAGTCATGGTTTCAAGAAGTGAAATTGATCTGTTGGATATTAGACAAGAATTCCGAAAGAATTTTGCAAAATCATTGCATCAAGTGATTCAGGTAAAATCATTGTTCTGTTGTCAGGGAAAACAGGGGTGATTGAGATGTCATTGTTTCTACTGTTTATTTTTATGGAAGAGGGTGGATGTGAGTAGAGCTGGATAACACAGTGCGCTCTGAGAGTGGTGGTGGTTGGTCTTCAGTTTTGTGAAGTACCACACAGTGTCACTGAAGTGGGGGAACACTTCCTATGAAAAGCTAAAGGTTTCTTTCCAGTGTTCACTACCAGAGCAGATGTGGTTTTCTGAAATTGCAATTACTCATACACCATTTTTAGCTACTGCATCATTTCCTTTTTCTTGTCTGGCTTCCTACTGATTTTCAGTGCTTCAGAGAGGGTGCTGGCTCTTGAGAAAATAATATTGGGGTTGGGAGTCCAAACTACCACAAGGTTGAAGTTTAAATCTTGGATTGTGGTGTGGAACCTTTTGCACCGTTTCAAAGTGGAAAGCATTTCACTGTGGAATCAGTCTGAGTCATCATCTCCTTTGAGTGGATGGGAAGGAGCAGGAATGGAAAGAGCCAGCAAGAAATCCAGAGCCAGCTGTTGGTGCAAAGTTGAAGCCAAAATGCTTTCTTTTTCCTAGGAATATTTTGGGGGTATTTTATTTTTAATATTTTAATGCTGCTTTTTAGGATTTTCTGTTATCATTCCTAACATTATGCTCATTTAGTTGGGCTGGGTGGAGTTGCTTTTGACACTGTCAGCCAGGCCCACACAGCTGTCCTGCGCAATTAGTAGCAGAGCTTCCCGTTAATTACAGAGAGAGGGGCTGGGGCCTTTCTATGTGATGACAGGTGCGCTTTGCACATTTAAAAGGTGATTGCTTTTGGTGCTGCTTTGCGCTTCTCCTTTGGATTGTCTCACTTGCAGATGAATGCATTCTTATATGTAATGGGTAGCTCAGTTCTACTAAAGCTTTCAGAGGCTTTTTGTGTTTCTGAAAGTCTGTCTGTGTAAATACAGCTCTAACATAAGAGACAGAGAATTTCCTTGCGTCATTGCTGAGTGGAGAGTCATCCAAGTGGATTTCCTGTGGGTGGGACAAATGTATAATCTGTTGGAATCCTCCTTGGCTGCTGCTTTTCTGCATATTTCTGTGGCTGTGACTCATGTGACTGGTCTGTTACATTAACAGAAAGATACATCTGGGGACTACAGGAAAGCACTTCTGCTCCTCTGTGGTGGAGAAGATGAGTAATGGTGACAGTGACACGAAGGATTTGTTGTACTCCAGCTTTGCAGCCCTTTAGTTAGCATGTCTAGCTAAGTTTTTGTATCTTAATGCTTTGTGGCTGTTTGAATTTATACTAGTATTGCACTTACTAAAAATGAGCATATTGTTATCCAAGCGATAGCTGGTCCCTCCTCTTCCTGACATCCCAACTTCCAGGAATTTCAAGTGCCTTTTGTGAGTATGCGAGAGCCGTCTGCGTGGAAGATGGGTGCTGAGCACAGAACCCAGTTCCTTGCAAGTTTTTTGCTGAAATAGGAAAAAAAAATAATCATGTATTTCACTAATAATTTGCAGATTCTTTTTTTGCTTTTATTCCTTACATTTCCACTGAATGTTAAGTTAGCTCTGATATTGCAAATGAAGAAAATATATCCTTTGTATGTAGTATTTGAATGAATTTGCTGAACATAATACAAGCAATTGGAAATTGCAGATCTAAAGGACCAATAAAATTTTTCCCTCTCAGCACAGTTGTATGTGGTTTTTAATGGGCAAAGATCTGTTTTGTTTTTTTTTTTTAAATATGATTCCACTACTTCAAACCATTGGTATACTTTTCCTACTGTTATGTAGGCTTCTAAGTTTATATGATGTTTTTCAGCTGCACATCTTGATGTCTAGTCTAGTATATGGGTGCTGTGATGATGCCGCTGTTCAGTATTGCGGGAATATTGTTGGTGCTTGCTGGGCATTGCATTCTCATTTTGTGCTGCTTTGTCTTTTTCTTCTCCTCCAAAGCTGGGGGAAGGAAGGAGAGCTGTTTGCACAGTGCCAAAGTAGAGCAGATATGCTGCACTTGTAGGACCAGTTGAAGATTTCTGGGGTGGAAGCAGCTGAAGAAGAGATGGCAAGACAGTGATCCGTACTTCAGGGATCTTGAGTGAAAAGAGGATGGTTGCAGCACCGCTCTCTCATCAGGTTAGCAGGGAACAAAGCACAGTGCGAGAGAAGCACCAGTCTGTTATATAGGCTGCCTTAAATTCACTGCTTTAGTTCATCATTGATGACTGGCTCTGAAAATTAAATTGACGTGTGAAGAAGAATGAAGAGACTTCTGTTTCATGCTTTATAAGGTCTAAACACCATGGTTCTAAACTTTGCTTATCAGTTAGTCACATACATCAGCTGTAGAAACTGCGCATTGTAATAGTCCTGTTGAAATTGATTCTTCACAGATTATTGAGAACTTTCAAACTTTCATATTGAATAAATGTAAAGTTTCGATTTGATAATATTGTATTTCTGAATTATTACTGTCATGATCTCTTGCTAATAAGTACTTGGTTTCCAATATAAAATATGAAAGCTCTTTTGAGAATTAAGTATATTAACTAAAGCTTAATCCACTCTAAAACCTTCGTTTTCCATTTTCACACACATGCGCTCACTCTTTCCTGCTCATGCGCTCTCACTTTTTCTCTTCCCTGCTTCTTTTTGTCCAAATTTAAGACTTACAGACTTAAAACCAGCACAATTGATCTTTTTAAAACATTTTTTTTAATGAGACAGTTAAATGTTTTTCTCTGGTCTTCCTGGACAGTTTACGGAATTCTCCATGTCATTGCTTTATGCAGGGACGGCTGTGGGTGTAGTTTGCATCTCCACCATGCCCTCTTCTTCAGGCTACATGTTCCCATCTCTCCTACCTCCTGGCACTGAAGCTCTTCTGACCCTTTGGGTGAACTGATCCAGGGCCCTGGGCTGGCAGAATCCAACCACGCAGCTACAGCCTGATGCCCTCAGTAACTCACTGGAGCATCTGGTGTGTGCTGGTGGAGGGAAGGGGCAGAAACGTGTGCAGGGTGAGAAGAAATTTTGCAAAAAGGGAGATGGGACCCAAGCTGGGTTGCTCATGATTGGTGTCTGCTGTCACAAACTGCACCTGGCATTGGGAGAGCCTCACAATATTAGCAAAGGGATTCTCAAAATGCTTTCTGCAGGTACAGACCCAAAATTAGAAGTTTAGGTTGAATGTGAAGACAAAGGTGGTGCTTGAAATCATATTGCATGAGTCTCATGACAGTGCCTTAATCGTAACATTTCCTCTTCCACTTTTATTTGACTGTGAGGCAGAATCCAGATGTAGAGAAGCTACTCTAAAACTCAAATATACATAAAATACATTTAAGACTTTATGCGTAAAGACTTACGGTCAGTCTAGATATATCTAAGCTGTCTGTATTGTGTTTACCAGCTTGTCAGTGGTACAGTACAATGTTTTGCAATATGATCAAATGTTTTCCAAGTAACATGATATAACAGTAATATTCAAGCAGTAATATTTTTATTTAGATCTTTAGATGTTTGGCAGAAGAAAAAACTATATTATGCATTCAGATTTTGTTTTCTTCTCTTTGGGGTTAATTTTCAGCATTTGTCAGTTCTGCTTTTTGTCAGGCCTTTACGAAATGTGTTAGCAAGGACAGTTAATTTGCATTTAGTCATCCTTGAATATCATGGCCAGCTGCACACACTGCAAGCTTAGCATGACCAGTGCCTAGAAATGCTGTGTAATGATAAAAATTTTTTTGTGTTTTTTTTTGGTTTTTGGGGTGTCCCTCCCATGAGTTAATATTTGATGAGGTAAAATCACGCACAAAATAATTGCTGGTAAGCAGCTATGAAAATCGTTGTGAAAATGGCTGTGTGGGATCAGATCTACCTAGAGAAAGTTGTCTTCCTTGTTTGTATGCCTACTGACTTCTCAGAAAATTTGAGCAGATGTAGGGAGCAAGACTTTTTTTCCCTCAAAAGCTGTGCTGGCTCTTCTGCAGTGCATCACTTTTATCATCCTCACTCCTGGATATGCATTATTATGTTTTTTTACCCCTTTGTTCAGTGTGGATGTCGGAACTGCTCTGTAGCTGCAGCCCAGTAGATCCCTCTACAGTCTTTGATAAGGTGCCACATTTGCTGCTGTCTACTGTGCTGGAGGTTAGACGCTATATTTAATTTTTGAGCTGCTTTCAGTTTCCTTACAATTCCTAGGAAAATAACATCTGATCTTCATGACTAGTTTTTGTTGCATATTTTCAGTTGACATGTGTGTCCTTCAGTGTGTGCTGTGTAAAGAAGGCTCCTGCTGTGTTTCCCTCACCAGAGGCAGAAGAATCTGTGATGATTGGCTTGCATGTGAAGCTATTCCAACAAAGGCTGACCATTCTCACAAACCTGATGCTAATGGCTTAAACTGAATGATCTAAATAGCTGCCAGAATTTATAAATAGTAACTCTGAACAGGAGTTGTGTTTAGGGGTCTGTATAATACGCATCTGCAGAAAGCTTTGAGATACAAATGGTGCAGAAGCATTTGAAATTCTCTTTTGAAGTAATTGAACAGTTTTATCTGTACTGTTTTGCTACTAGAAATATGCTCTTTATTTGTTTAGACAAAAGGAATTTACTAGCTTGTTTGCTTTTTTCCTCAATTTTTTGTTGATGCATATAAAATATAATTTTGTTTTGTTTGGATTGAAGATAAATGCTCGTTAAACTAAATTGAGCTGCTTGTTTTCTTGTTATGTAATCTAGCCATTTAGAGAAAATATCCTGGTTGAGGCCTTTAAATCTAAAATAGAAGACTTGTGCTGAAGCACAAACTTAATTTTAGGAATTAAACAGGATTTTGTGGACATGTATCACCAGATCACCCAATCTGTTGCTGTTCGTATTGTTTCTTTATCCCATTTCAACTCTGACAGCTGGAATCCCTGTGGGAATTTATTTGCTGAAATCTGTTTTGAAAGCAGTATTTTATGAATAAGGCAATACTATGCTTGAAAAGCCTAAGCAACAATAACTTTTCTCCTTTTTGATTTTGTGTACATCTAAAATTCATAGATGAGCAAAATATGTCCAGTGCATTGGTGAGTCATTACAGAGAAGTGTGGATGATAAGCTTTTGTGTTCTGTATAGGTATTTTTGGCATCCTTTAGAAATCAACTTGATAGCATTCAAAGCTGATGTATTCTTCCCCTGACCCTCCAAAGACGAATGGGCTGGTGAGAAGTGGGGCTGCTGGACCAGTGACAGGGTACAAACTTTTTTACTGCCTCTTCATTTCAAGCTTGTTGGAGAGTGACTGACTATGGAGAAATGAGGTTAGATCAGTCCTTAACTAATTCAGATGCTGGTTTCTCTGCTGAAGTTATTAATAGAGGTGTGGACACTGAGGATGATTTTGTCTTGTCGGAAGCATAGTGAAGGGCCTCAGAAATATAATCTTTTCAGACTGCAGTTAGTTTCTTTTCTTCCATTTCATCACTGTGACCATAGCCATACATTTTTCTATTCTTTAAAGAAATGAATTACTCTTCATTGAAAACCCCCGCTCCAACACCTAGGACAGGCAGGCTCTTATCTTCCTCTGTTTGGCTTTCAAGGAGAGGTGAGGTGGCTGGTGCAGAACATGCAGCTGCCCTGGATTGCTTTCATCAGAAATAGTGACTTTCTCCTCTGAAATTAATGCTTTCTGTGTCTTGCAAGTTTTAAATGAAAAAAGGAAACCAACCCACTCTTCAAAAAGACTATGTTAAAAATGTTGAGAAGAATCCAGAGCCTGGAATAGGTACGTGGAATGTGACTAAAAAGCGCTTTGTAGATAACTTACCTGTCGAGTGTCTGTACTTCATTACTACTGACACTGCATTTCTGACTTGTAAATGGAAGGCTTCATTTCTTTGACTCAGTAAAGGTTTTAATCGTACGGTTACTTTTGTCCCAGTTCCAAAAAGCATCTACAGAAACACTGAAACCTCATGGAGGGGTCTCTGGGCTAGTGATCTCGTTGTCGTTAGGGGGGCTGTGCGCCTTCCGGTCACAACGGGTGGACAGTAACCTGTGGGCCACCTTTGCGTGGACAGTGCCTTGGAAGATTGCGAGGACTGAGCTGGTGCCTGCTGGAGCAGCTGCGCGTGCTTCCTGCGCTCGGGGACGTGTCTGGTGGCACTGCACAGAGATCGCTGTGCTGATGGACCTGTTCTCTCTGCACGGTTTTCAATTCACTAATTATTGTCAAAGAAGCAGTTCCCCTGGAACAAGCCGCGAGGCCCGAGTTGAATCCCAAGCGTTAATGGTTGTCGTTCACGTCTGGCTGGGTGCAGCACTGGTGGGTCTCTGTCCCTGGCCCCTGAAGGAGGGCACCCATGGCCTCCTCCCTGTCTCGACAGCAAGAATTGCCTACCTGCCTGGCCATGCGCTTACCTCCTTCAAAAAAGTGAGTAAACCACAAAAGGTTTTTCAAGTTGTGATTTCAAGAAAGATTTCCTCCTATACTCAGCAAAAAGAGCTAATCGGAAAGGCTTGTTTCCAGTCTTTTAGAGTCAGTAGTTAAATAGCGAGTTCCTCTGTGTGTCGGTGCAGCGAGTGAGTTCCATTCCTGCTTCCCGAAGGGGACAGGAGTGTCCCTGTGTCCGGCGGGCAGTGGATGGTGCTGCTGGACCGAGTAAGCGCAGGCAGGCGCTGGCGAGGCTGGCGAGGATCTCTGTCTCTCTCCAATCGCTTGCTTACTGGTGTTTTGTACTTTTTTCAGATTGTTTTCTCCGCTTTCCTCAACCGAAAGGATGGGTCAGACAATTCAGTTTTTTGTTGTGATGTTTTCAGAATCATTTAATATAATCTTGTTTTCAGTATAAAATGAGAGAGCACTGGTGTATGGGATATCTACTATTCCTCCCCAGTCACATTTACAAGAAGTTAGAAAATAGATTTTTGTTTAACTCATGGATCTACAACTTGTGAGTTTAGTGGAACAGATTTTGCTGTGCAGTATTATTTCATATACAGAGTTCTAACTTCCAGTCCCTGAATTACTTCCATGTTTTAGGAAGTGTGTGGCATTCTTTCATATCTTTCAAGCACCAGTATAACTACCCTGCACTGTCTGGAGAAACTGAAAGGGCGTGGAGGATCTGGTATTTTAGAAAGTACTGTGTAATTAGCAGGAAAAACTCATTACTCTCAGGGAGCAGAAATGAGTGGAAAGATGAGGGTTTTTTTGAATTTTCTTTTTTTATTTCGACCAGTTGTGGTAACAGAGATGGCAGTTGTACGATGTGCTGACAAACTCAGGGCAGGAAAGAGGAAGGATGCGGTAAGACACAGATTAATCTGGTCTGCTACCACGAGAAAGCTTTGGCCATTTTTTGCTTATGGGCTTCTGTTGTCTGAGGAATTGTATGCCTGACTTTCTTCTGTCATGCTGTTATTCGTTCTGCTGATTAGCAGCTAAATCAGAGCTGCTGATCTGTGTCCCAGCATAACTTCCAGAGAGTTTTTGATGCACAGAGGAAAAGCATCTATCTCCTACAGTAAAATAAGCACCCTCAGGTTTTTCTGCAGTTTCTTAGTGGATGTTCTAGATTCGAGGGATTAAATGCTGTGATATTCTGGGTATGCAAAAGTTTCAGCCCAGGTCCACAATAGTATTTAGCGTTTATCTTCCATTGATATATAAGGGAAATGGGCTCCTAAATCCTCCTTCATCTAGAGCATGTGCTATATCCATGGAATAGTTTAATATTTTAAACTTTTTGGCTACTTCTAGCCTTAATTTCAATAGGTAGTAGCATTGCAGAGCAAGAGGTCCAAGTCTTGGTCATTCTTTTACATATATCTGTGAAGTGTGTCATGACCATGAGGTAACCTGAAGGAAGAAAAAAAAGCCAACCTGTGTAGGTGGCTATTTGCACACCTTGCAGTAAATGTACTTTCCTCTTACCCTTCCTGTTCTCAAAGCCTACTTTGGTAATAACAGGCTACAGGCTGCATATAATGAGGCCTAAAAGTCACAATAGTGTCTCTGAAATCTAGTGAAAATGCCATTAGAAGTCTTGCTCTACATTAGTTGCCAAGTAGTCATCTTATCTTGCATTCTTTCACACTGACTGCTTTGTCTTTGTATGCGGAAGCATTAAATCAGTGAAACTACTCTCTGGATGCCTCTAAAGCTTTATTAACTATGTTTTAGCTTTGTATCTGTGCTCACCCTTCTGGCATTTTATACATACTTTCAAAAAATGGTCTTCTGATGACACGGATGGCTGGAGGAAATTAAGAGTTTATAGATCCTGACTATGCTGGCACCACAAAGTGAGTATGATTACTAAAGAAAAAAGCACATTGATTTGTAGTGTGTTTCAGCAACGGCCGCTTAGAAGTAGAACTGACTTTACAGTGTTGCCATCCACTGCTGCTTACAAATAAACTCACTAAGTTTAATCACAGCTTACACTTTTATTGTATTCATCATCTCAGTAGTACTGCTTGCATTATATGCAGACCCATATGTGGACTTTACTTGAAACAATCTCAGGTTCCTTACTAGACACAGCCAAAATTTTCCTTAGCAGTGATATAGTTGATGTGACTTGTGAAGAGACGAAGGAGGTGCTTTTTTTTCCCCACCACCCCTACTTCTTCCTCCTGCTTTACGTTAAGATTTTAAAACATTTTATGAATCCTGTTATCTTCAGGTAATCTAACTTGCTGCTTCATGAAGAGCATATGCAGTGATTCTCCCATACAGCTAGGTAAAAAAAATAAAATCTGTTAACCTTAAGGATATAACAGAACAGCCACCTCATAATGCCATTTACAGTGAGTAAAAATATACTGACATCCATCAAAGACATCCTCTGGCTAGAGGTAACAAAAAACAGTCAAAATAATTGCTTAATTATTTAACCTGTTTACAGAATGTTTTGGCTTGGCTCAGAACCCACTGTGTCACCTTCACTCAAGGCTGATGATCTTAATCTGTATTTATTTGGAGTATCTTTCTCTCTGTCTGCTCTACCTCACTAGGCTCTTGTATTGCAGAGTGGGATCCAAGCAGCCCTCCCAGCATGCATGGTTCAAGACAACACTGCATTTGAACAAAAGATAACTTGTCACAGTTTGCTTCAGTCCATGTGCAGGTAAAGCCTTGGTGTTATTGTGGCTTATAAGCTATACATGCTGCTTAAAGACTGAAAGGATGCAGGGACTGCGGATGAGAAGAAAAATAGATGGTGAGGAAGAGGGATGAGGGAAGGCTGCGAACTGATAAATGACCAGGAGAAGAAGAGTTGTCATTATTTACTGTTCTCATACTAGAAAAGCCAGGAGCCCCCAGCAACATTGCCAGGTAGTAAGTTTAGAAATGAAAGGAAAAATTTCACATGGCATGTTTAAATTTTGGAGCTTGCTGTTGCGTGGTACTGTGGAGACCGTGACTATGAATGACACAACATAAAAAGACAGTTCATGCAGATAGGCCTATTGGTAGGTTTTAAACCTGTTTCGGTTTCGGCTGCCGCCGGCAACAAAAGCGCCACGCGGCCACTCCTCCCCCCACCGGCGTGCAGAGGAGAATGGAAAGAAACACACAGAAACTGGTGGGTCGGGATAAGGGCAGTTTAACAGAACAGCAAACAGAGGGAACAGGAACAACAACGATACAGATAAGGAGAAAACACAACAACGAACCGCACGACCCAGACAGCCGCTCTCCTGGACAGGAC
>Ga0065711_1037472_pt1 | contig 19799 bp, 10 predicted proteins | sample Hoacrofraction12_FD_59098 | JGI IMG/M metagenome (GOLD analysis project Ga0065711, IMG submission 59098) | Hoatzin crop microbial communities from Cojedes, Venezuela - Epithelial fraction 12 v2 (version 2) | ecosystem: Host-associated > Birds > Digestive system > Esophagus > Crop | place... | reverse complement strand
GGGGGGGGGGGTTTGGTGTGCTTTTTTTTTTTTGTTTAACACTGAATTATATCTTGCTTGCAATGAAAAGAGCAAGGAATAAAAACTAGATTGTAATGAAGTTATAAATATCCTGCATTTTCTCCCACCACTGCTAGCTCTTGGCTAGGATCCCAGGTAATTAGCGGATGTCTGTGATTCCATGTGAAAGGAAAGGAAAGAACAACATAAAATTAGTAAGTTTTATTGTTTAAGGCAGCAGGGACAAATATCAATTCTCAGCTGTGTCTCTGAAAATAACTGATCATTAATCTTGTAAGAAGATGGAGGATGGAGATGGAAAAAAGATTGTTCCTTGACTTTATTACAAAGGGGTGGGAGGAAAAAGTAGCAATCCAAATTTTTTAGTAAATCAGTAAGGGCTAACAACCGTCTGTAATACTCAGACAACAGCATGATGACATTAACAAGATTAGATTTCTGCTTTTTTCCATTCAGCTGGAAACAGGTATTCTCTTTAAACGTATCAGCTAATTCAGGCTGATATTTTTGCTATTAGATCATCAGCTCTTCAAATTACTGCACTGCAAAACAACTCTTAAGCCTATAAAATATAGTTTCCTAGTAATAACCTAATTTCTTCACCCTCATACAAAAGACAGCATTGTCAGAAGAAAGTAAAAATGAAGCAAAAGCGATGACATGACTTTGAAAATATTAATTTATATCAACTATTCTTTTAAAATACCAGCAGAAATTCTGCAAGGCAGATTCCACTTGTAAAACTATCAGCAACAACTGAATTTCACTTAATGCTTCTGAAAGTAAATTTCCTGTAATTGGCATTGTTTAATCTGGGTGAACCTTGCAAGCAGTCCTGGACTTCACTAGTCCTTGGTCCCAACTGCACCTCAAATTTCAGTTTTTGACAATCAGAATTATGACAGCTGTTGGAAAGATATGAAGTAACTGTTTCAGTACAGTGTGTCTTGAGTTTCATCTACATAAATACTATAAGCTAATCATACAATCACAGAATCATTTAGGTTGGAAAAGACACTTAAGATCATCAAGTCCAACTCCAAAGCTAAGACTGCCAAGTTCACCACTAAACCATGTCCCTAAGTGCCACGTCTACACATCTTTTCCATACCTCCAGGGATCAATAAAAGAAACGAAAAGCCAAACCTTCTTGAAAAACTGACAACCCCAAAGTACTGATTTTAAGAGTTTCATTGACAACTGATGCAGGAAAAAAAAAATATTCACTTTAGACTTTAAAAGGCTTTAAAAGGCACAAGAATGCAACAAAGACATTTGAACACAGTTTCATTTTTAAACTGATTTTTCACTGTCCAAGCTCAGAACATCAAAAACCAAACAAAAAGCAATTACTGTAAAATTTTCCACTTTATTCTCAAGTATATTATTAGCAGTGTGTGTAAAAAGGGGCTTCAGATTTCTTGCAATAATTTGATTTCCTTCAAGCATACAAGTAAATGCAGTCTTACCTGCCAAGGTTGGGACAGAAGGATCTATATTTTGCATGCAGCAATCAGCAGCAGTTAAGCGAAGAAAGGAGCGGCTGACCTTGTTCTCTTATTCTGGTGCACTGGTTGTCTCATCAAATTCAGCCAGTGACAAACAAATCCTTTTACTGAAGTTGTTACAAATGTATTAAAGGCAGAATCAACTTATAATGTGATTCTATAATACAATATCAACATATATTTTGTTTATAATTTGGGATATTAAGCAAGATGTAGCAGTATTTTTTTTAATAAAGCAAATCAGGTCATCTATAAAAAACTCTTTATGATGTTACTATACAAACTAGAAGTGTTGTCACTTTAAAATAGAAGTCTCTACATTTAAAAGAAATTATGTCTCCATAATTGGAGAGATGAGAAGGTTTAAAGGACATTTATTAGTAATAACACAGGAGTCACTTCTACTTTCGTCTTTCACAGGAAGAAAGAAAAAATAGAAAAGTAGATTAATGCATTTCTGCTAGTTTCAGGCAATAGACTTAGGACTATATCTGTTTTAATCACTAGTGACTTGTTTTTTTCTGTTGTTTGTTTAAAATACAGACATAAAAGCACACGCCTTCTGATAGGAAAGCTTGATCAGCTTTTAGAAGATGTGCAGGGCTTATTGCCAAAAGAACAAGTTTAGTAACAGATACTCCATCGACCCTCCTTGCATACATGTAGGTTTCATCCCACACTTGTAAGTACCACCAGCTATCCTCATTAAGCACAGTTCACAAGGGAGGGATATGCCATCACTACTCTCACAGGCACAGATATACATAGAATCATAGAACAGTTTGGGTTGGAAGGGACCTTTAAAGGTCACCTAGTCCACCCCCCCTGCAATAAGCAGAGAACAGTGATACAACAGTGATGTTTCCACTGAGTAAAGCTCTTTACAGCAATGGGACTATTTTTATGCCTATGTTTTGAAACACCTACCAGACTGCTCAGAGGAATAAACATGCAGCTGACTTCCACAAAAAGGATGTGAAGGAAAAACCTACACACCTGTATGAATTCAGCTATCACTTCAAAGTTTAAGAAGATCAAGAACCAGCAGTCAAATCCTCAAGCAAGTTTCTTGACTGTGATTCAACTCTTCAAAAATTCTTGCAGCGTTAAAGTTTCACGTTTGTTTTTTTTTTATTTCCTAAAAAAAGAATGCTGTCTACAGTATGTCCCACAACTTTTTATTAAAAAAAAAAATAATTTGGAGCTGTACAAGATCCTCAGGAAAAAAAGTTGGTTTTAAATTTATATGGTCTTAGCAGTTTCTGGGAGAATCCAAACAACAGGAGGTAAAAAAGGTCACTTCTGAGTTCACGGAGAGAGCTCTTGGCATCTTATTCGCAACAATATATTAACAAAGTTTGCTAGGACTAGTGGTTGAGTAAATTGTTAAATCTGCTCTCTTGCCAGGTCAGCAGCCTCTGTTCATTTCCAGCTTACAAATCTCAGGGGGCTGCATATTAACAGCCAAAGGTGCAATGAACAGTCACAGTTCATGTAATTAAAAATATGTTAAAAAGGCTGCAAGGACTATCAGTTTCTTCTATTTTTGCTCTCCTAGTGACAGAAATTACTTAGGCTGGACACAACTACTCTTTTATATCATCCTCCCTCCCACTCACTTCATACCACATCAACCTCAAAACTGGGCAAGGCTTACTATGAAGGTGCTTCATACTACACTTTGCTGAAGGACACAGAAAACAAAAATCAAGCAGTTTCACAGCACCTGCAAAATATCTAGAAAGTAGTTGTGAAATATCTAAGAAATCAACCATCCCAGTACTTCCATAAAGCAAAAGATAACACCATACATTTTCCAAAAGAAAAACGTGCAGATCTGCAAAAGATCAAAGAACAAACAGGCACCAGAACCAGGGAATTCCTATGTCCCAATTAAGGTCACATATTTCTGTGTCATTACAAAGCCTGTAATAAACCAAATCTTTGGTACTACCAAGACGAACAAAAGACTCTTTGGCAGACTGTCAAAAAAACTTCTTCATAATATTATGACAAGACATTTCCTGTGAAGATAATACTGGAGTTTCCCTCTCAGACGTGACGCTTTCTGGGACAAAAAAAAAACAAAAAAAAAAGCCCTAAAAATATTCAGAGGAATACATTTGATTGTCTAAGCAAAACAGCATAATTTTACTTACAGCTAATAAAATACATGAAGGTTTGGGGTTTTTTTCCCTTTAAAATGAGGCAGAAGGAAGAAATTTCATCAGCGTTTAAAGTTTTTCAAAGTTGAAGATGCATTAAATTTTGTTTCTTTACAAATTAAAATTGTGTGCTATGTAGTATGTTAAAGTGGGCAAGAAATGGGCAAGCAGTGGGCAGAACTGGAGGTTCAAAATAAACGATTTTAAAAAGATTGAAATGCAAGAGATTTATGTACTTACGCCAGGTTTAAGTAACTACCCAGCCTTCTACATAAACTTTCCAGTGCTTATGATGAGGTACAAATTTGTCACTTATATTTTGTGGACAAGGGAAGAGCTATGGATTTGATCTATCTGGACTTCTATAAAGCCTTAGACACAGTGCCTCACAACATCCTTCTCTCTAAATTGGAGAAATATGGATTTGATGGGTGGACTGTTTGGTGGATAAAGAATTGGTTGGAAGGTCGCAGCCAGAGGGTAACGGTCAATAGCTCGATGTCCAAATGGATGCTGGTGACAAGTGGTGTCCCTCTGGGGTCCGTACTGGGACCAGTGCTGTTTAACATTTCCATCAATGACTTAGCGAGATTGAGTGCACCCTTTGCAAGTTTGCAGATGACACCAAGCTGAGTGTTGCAGTTGACACACCAGCAGGATGGGATACCATCCAGAGGGACGTGGACAAGCTCGAGAAGTGGGCACGTGTGGTTCAACAAGGACAAGTGCAGGGTCCTGCATCTGGGTCACGGCAATCGCTGGTATCAATACAGGCTGGGGGATGAAGGGATTGAGAGCAGCCCTGATGAGAAGGACTTGGGGGTAGTGATGGATGAAAAGCTTGACATGAGCCACCAGTGTGCGCTCGCAGCCCAGAAGGCCAACTGTATCCTGGGCCGCATCAAGAGAAGCATGGCCAGCAGGTCGAGGGAGGGGATCCTGCCCCTCTACTCTGCTCTGGGCAGACCCCACCTGGAGTCCTGCATCCAGCTCTGGAGCTCCCAGCACAAGAAGGACATGAAGCTGTTTGAGCAGGTCCAGAGGAGGGCCACAAAAACACCTCTCCTCTGAGGACAGGCTGAGAGAGTTTGGGCTGTTCAGCCTGGAGAAGAGAAGGCTCCAGGGAGACCTTAGAGCAGCCTTTCAGTACCTGAGGGGGGCCTATAGGAAAGATGGGGAAAATATTTTCAGCAGGGCTTGTTGCAATAGCACAGGGACCAACGGCTTTAAACTAAGGAAGGGTAGATTTAGACTAGATATAAGGAAGAAAATTTTTACCATGAGGGTGGTGAAACACTGGAACAGATTGCCTGGAGAGGTAGTGGAAGCCCCATCCCTGGAAACATTCAAGACCAGGTTGGACAGGGCTCTGAGCAACCTGGTCTAGTTGAAGATGTCCCTGCTCACTGCAGGGGGGTTGGGCTAGATGACCTCTAAAGGTCCCTTCCAACCCAAAGCATTCTATGATTCTATGATTTTGCCACTTACATTGTCAGTTCTGTCCCAAAACAAGCTTATTGTATTGAGCATATGTTTAATTCATACATTGTAAATACATGTCCCTTAACTCTTTTTTAATACAACTGTCTTACTACGATAAACTGCTTCAGAAAAAGACAGGTTCACACACAACCTGAGGATTATACTTCAATATGACCGCCTAATCATCTATATTTCTACTTCCACTATTTGCTGTTTTAGACAGAGAACAGTTGCATCATTGACCTAACTAGAAATTCAGTTATTGGAGAACATTGTTTCTGTTTCAAAAGAGTATCAAATATAATGACCACATGCCAAAGTTGTTCCGTGATTTTCAGACAACTGTGCTGTTTAAGATGACCATCTATCTCCAAGCGGATTTGGCTCAGGCTTCTCTCTTTCCAGTGTAATGACTTACAGCAGAAACATAGGGTGTTTCTTACATTCAGCATCTGTATAGTCTGCTCTCTTCAAAAATAAAAAAATAATTTAAAAAGGCCACAGCATCTGAAAATTCTTTGTTTTAAAACATGTCTGCCAGCTTTGATCAAAGTTGCACAAACAGGTCAAAGTAGCACAGTGCTCTGCACAGATTCAAGCATTTCACTTGTAACACTTCATTTTTTACTATTCCCTCAACCATTTCTAAAAAGTCAAAGCCTGATTTGAAAAGGATTTTTAAAAGCATACTTTTTTAAAAATATTATTCTATGTATATCATTGTTTCCTCCATGCTTCCATTATCAAATAATTTCTCTTCCTGTGTCCTTTTCTTAATTTTTAGAAGTTATCTTCTGTTAAGTGTGCTTTTATTCTAATGTATGTAACAACAGAAAAAAGTAGTTAAGATTACGGCAAAATATTTTAAAATTACATTATTTCATGTCATTGTTTTAAATTACATGAATAATTTCATTATTTCAAGATGCTTCCTTACTCACTAATTGCCATTTCATTTTGAGTGTATTGCATGTATAATTCCAGCAAAACAACAATACAGGTCTTCCTATTTAAAGGCCCACAAAAAAGCTATATTAATTTTTATTGCAAAAAAGCAATATATATGAACTGCATAGTTACTGTATTATTCTTTAGAAAGTATAGCATAGATAACTTTTGTATGCCGCAAGTTTTAACCAAGTGTATACCATTTTAAACTCAACAAGAAAACACTTCAAATAAAAACATTTCAGCCAATTCTATTTAAAACATCCTCTAGCTCCTATGTTGACTATTTCTCAAAATAAAGTTGTATATCTCATGCTGCCTCATTAATAATATGATACAGTTGCTAACTGCATTGCAAATTCTAAGTAAATTTTGTTGATACTTTGCAAATAAAGGTATCAGCACTTATGCTGGTGATTAATAAATTTATGAAGTGCAAAAACCTTTTAGTAGATAATAACAATGCTTTTTATCTTAGGAGCAATGTACAACTCATGTCATTCCTTCTGGAAGGAAAAATGGGGGGAGTGGACAATCCTATGCAGAGCTACTTCAGCATTTTCTGTGATTTCAAAAAAGGTTAGGTAGATTGCTTGCAAGCTGTGCCTGTGACGGAAATCGTTGCAAGGACTTACCTTGCAGAATGAATTTATGTAGTGTTTTCTTACAGCTAGGTCTTAGAAGAATAGAAAAGGAGCTAAAGAATATTCTTGTTCCTTCAAGTGACAAATTGTTCTGTGCCCTGCCTAGCCTTTTAGTTCTTATTAACGTTTCTTAAACAAACACTTTTATTTTAAATAGCAGACATTCACTACCTCAAATGTGTTAATTATGTCCTATTTCTGTCTTATGTCTCTTCCCCCCTCCTATCCCCCCTCTCTTGAGGCAAAAAAGACAGAGTCTAAGAAATACTTCTGTAACAGTAGCAAAAACAATCATCAGAAGGATGGAACAATATGGAAGGAAGAAAACACTGCAGAAGAATTGAGAGATCTCTTAACATTGTATAGATATGCTAAAGAATGTGTCCTCATATTCTGGGATGTGATGCAGGATCCAGCACATGCCACGTGTCTGAATCAGTGAATAAATGTACAAAACTGCACAGTACAGGGCATGTGATGTACAGAACCCTCTCTAATGGTAAATCCATCTTTATAACAAAAGCTGCTGGGACTCTCAAAGGCTGGCCTGCAGACATGGGAAAAGGATTTATACCGAGTTTAGTAGAAAGAGGGGCTCCAGATTCATTTCCAACTGTATCAGCCCCAGAACAACATTATAGTGTGCATGCTGCTAGACATCTTGTGGACAGCATATTAAAAAAAAAAAGTTCTTGAAGCTTAGTACGAAGCATAGCCATTAAAAAAAAGGTGCTAAACTGCATGCAACAAGTTTCAGCCCCCATAATTAACTCTCCACCCCTAATCCCTCTGCTGGGAACAGAACTCTTCAGCCAGTTCCCATTACAGCTTTAGGTCCACTGCTGGTTATGCACTGCAGGTTATCTTCTACCCCACAAAGTTATAATGCCAACATAAAGTGACTGGTTTTTTGTGCCACAAAGCTGGGAAGACAGTCAGAGGCACATGTGTGAAAAACGTTCTCCCTTCTCCAAGTGATAACTTCTTGTCACCTGCAAGAGCACTTCAGTATCACTTCCTGAACAGTGCTACAAGCAGGACCACACCATTGCAGCTGCAACACTGGTGATTTAAACGTGCCCAGACCATATGGCCCAGATCAGCCTATATTCATGCTATGAAGCACTCTCAGCCTCCAAAGCAGGGTGGCCACATGCAGACTGCCAGTTGGGAATGGTCATTGTCCCTGCCAGTTCCTGGACTATGCCTAGAAATTGTTACGAGAAGCACCAGCTATCCTAGCCCAAACAGTACCAGGAATGCCTCTAACTAATTTAGCAGTATAGATGACCGAGCTGCAGTGCTCAGGGAATATTCCCTGGCATTAAATGGGGCAATTTTATTTACTTGTACAGATACAGCCTCAGTTTGCTATGAGGAAAAAAGCATCAACTCCAGGTTAATAAAATGAGAAGCAAAAGATGACCTTCTAATCTCTTTTGCTCTCCCTTTTAACTCAACATGCCATGACATTCAGTTGTAGAAAGCCACTTACATTCATAACAGATGGAATAGAAAAAGATTACATTCTATATACTGTAATAAGCAATAAATTTATGCAAATGACATGCAGTAGGATGTGAGGCAATAAAAGCATTGTGCTGTAGCAAGCAAAGCCAAATACACCGAAATCATGTAAAGAAGGACAACGTGAAGAGCTGGAAGCAAATTTCTACAATCCTCCAAGATCTCTGTGTTTTCAGACTAAATGTATCTAAGCTACTGACAGTTCTTTTGAGTTTCTGCTGAATTCGAGTTTAAGTTAAAAGTATCAAAACCTACTTAAGCCCAGGCTTTAAATTATTTCATTCTCCATATATATGAATCAAGAAGATTGCTAATTTTCTGAATGTGAACTGAAAATTCAGTGTCAATGTCTTGGTTTAGAGTTATAAAACAGATTAAAAATAACTAAAAGATATAACAATGTCAGCTGTCAAAATATTAAAAAGGAACAAGTAACAGCCTCAGACTGCGGACTAGAACATTTCCCAATTGTTACAGAAGTGAAATGAGTTTTGGCTTTAAAATGCTAACTAGCTCCACCAAACCCTTGCACTTGATTAGAATTTAAAAGTAAGTGCTGGAATATTAGAAAATTCACTGCTTCAATGATAAATTCACTCTCTCTCTAGATCTTTAACATGATTCCACCTTTTCTTCCTATTTCAAAGCAGCTATGAGAAATGCTCTTGGTTCTAATTAAAAGGAAAACCACAAAAAAAATTGAAAAAAAAGTAGGTTTCACATCTTGTTTAGCTACTAAAAAGGTCAGTCAATTCAGAGACTCATACATTTCAAAGCAGAACTTGTTTTCTATTAGGAAACAGGTTACAACATGCAGCAATAAAAAAAAAACAACCCTATATATATTTGTCATTCATGAACTGCTCTGGCCATTACCTTCAGTCATTAAGAAACAGGATGCAACCAAGAGCATCAAAGTAAGACAGACTGGGAAAAAAAATGGCCTTAGAGCACCGTCACTTGCTGGAGCAGAATGATGAATTCATGTATGACATGCACAATTGTAAGGCAACCTGAGTTAGCCACCATCACCATCAGCAATAAGGTAGCCTGTGTACAAGAAGGTCCTGGAGACGATGTGCAAGGAGGAGTGCAGAAGTCTGAAGCCCAAGTACGTGGGTCACAACGCCAACAGCCAAAGGAGCACTTCCCTATTCTGCAGATGGAATTTGTAGAGGCACCTCTCCTGTCTCTAAGGGATATGTGCTTTCAAGGTACTATATAAGGAAGCTCTTTTCATCACACTTCCTAGCGCCCAGGTTATGTTTCTTGGTCAGGTGGCAAAATGATTACTGTGGTCTTTACTGTGAAGGTCACAGACAGCTCCAATATGGCTTGCTTTAAAAGCCTGGGAATCATTGCTCTGAGACATATCTGCCTTTTAAAGTTCAGCAGGAAACCTCATTCCACAATGAAGATAACAAAAAGTACTACCTCTGAAGCTTTCAACAATGTTGTTCCAGCCAAAAAAAGTTTGTTTATTCTTCAGTCTCTGAGCAGTTACTCAAATGTATTTTCTGCTATCATAACAGAACACGCTCGGCAAAACCTAACACAAGATAAGACATGCCTCCTGTTCTGTTCTCCTGCAAAACAATTGTTTCTTTCCTGGATGTTGCTTTGCCGAAGCCCAATTTAAACGTACCTTGGAAGATCTTTTACTAAAACCAACAGATCTGGGCAAAACTTGCAAAACAGTCTTAGAAAATTTCAGCTACCAAAACAGAAGGTATAAAGCAGTCTTGCACCACTAATTTGAGCTCGTCTATTTACTCATATTCCAAATTAAACAAAATCCTAGACAGGCAGACAGTTCCTTTTCAAAACCACATATGAAGTACAAATACAACCTCCCTGAAAGTATACCTACTTTAAATTGAATAAACAATCCCCTGCAATTTTCTATCTCTGCTTCTCCAATGCAAAGTAGAGAAGGCTTTCATTACCCACTGATATCAATCTACTCTGTCTACGAAATAATAATTAAAAAAAAATAATCTATAAATAAAGGAAATTAGATAGGCCAAAATAATTGATTCTGAGCTGGATCTTCACAGTTCCTTAGATTCATTTTCAGACCTGATATTTTATATGAAGGTCTGTCACATGGGATGAGGCACATACTCTTTAGACACTGACTCTTTTCTTCATAAGAAAATCTGCCAACAATACTGTAAAGGCACATAGTATTAATGATACAACCCATGTATACACTTTTAAAGACATATGTGAGTGCAGGAGATTGATGTCTGAAAACTCAGAATGGAAAACACTTGCAGTAACAGTCGAGCAGAAATTGAGACCTATCTTAAACGTAATAGATGTAATTTGAAAGCAAGTCAATTTGTACAGGCATAAGAAAAGTATCTAGGAAAACATTCACTGCCATTCAGTATCTCAGGAATATAACCTATCCCGCAAGGACTGACTCAAATGGTCCATTCCAAAACTTATTAATAAACTATTTCAGGTCACAGTGATATAGTCTGGTAAGACATACTTCAAAACACATTTGCCAGTTTAAGATACAGAACATCATCTCCCCTGCTTCAGCTGAGAATGTCCTGACTTCATAACACTGAAGTTATAAAGGGTGAGAACCTATCCATAATAGCAGGTACACCTGGGGTTACGAAACCCTAAACTGACACTCAGAATTTTGATTCTGATGTGCTGAGGCTACTGTAAATGTTTCTAGACTGAATTAATTTTATTAATCTTCACTCTTTCTTTTGCAATTCAGGAGCACTACCAACAGAATCTACTTTAGCAGAAAAGCCAAAACTGAACAGAGATGTTAATTTTCACATATGAGCTCTCAAGGGCAGACTTTTTGTTGATTAAAAACAAAACAGAATTGGGAGTCAACGTGCAGGTGGCTCAGATCCAGTCAAAAGGATGATTCATACAGTTTGTGTTCAAGGCCACACACACGTGTCTGAGGCATATCATCTTAGTTAACAGAAAAATAGAAAACTTAACTACTAGTGAAGATAAATAAATAAAGCAAGCACAAATCTATAAAAAAGGGAAGGGCTGTTTTTTTTGCTACAATTTAAAGGCACAATTACTGTTCATACCAAACACTTTAAGACACATGCGTATTATTTAGATTTTTCAGGCTTTATCTACTTATGCATGCAAGTCCAATCTCAAGGCTGCAACGTCAGAAACATTGCATGTTTTCAGAAATAAACAAAATGGCTGTGAACTTGATCACAGTTGCTGTAATAAACGTATCTCACCATTCAATGCTAGCACAGTCCTGTCCAACAAAACCTTTCATAAGCCAGCTGCCTGCTAAAACCAAATAAAACCCTAACCTGTAAAATAAAATCCCCAGACCTGACCCAGTCTCCTACTGAAAGTCTATCAGCATCCTTACATCCAGCGACTACCAAACTTGCAGAACAATATGATCATGGAGACTTCCACTGAAGTTCAGACTAATTTTTCAGTAATTTCAGTTCGGAAAAGACCAGTCTGTGACCTTCCATTCTGTGTCCAGCCATGCTGTGGAAATACTTGGAGATGAACAAAGGAACCTGTTTCGCAGAAAGAGTAAGGAATGGTCCTCATATTAGATTAGAAGAAGAAAAATATGTCACTACTTTATGAGCACGGAGGAAAGACTGTGGTGCGATTACACAGAGGAATTTAAACTGTGAATGTTTATCTGCATGTAAGAACGAACAATCAACATCTGCATACAGCTTATCTATATAACAGATTATTTTTTCTTAAGTACATCTTCATCAGTAGAAGCTGATTTAAAAAAAACCAAAAATCATCCTTCCAAATAACCATATGCTTTCAAGTTACTCCAGAAAGTTCACAGGTCATCAGTACCAAGTTTTTTCGTTTCACTTGTAAGACACGCAAAAATCACAAGGCTTATAGAAGTAACACAGATTACGAATGTGATGCAACATGCACAACAACTGGCAACCCAAAAAACTTGTTACTCTCTTTTTCTTCTAAATTGCTGAATGTGCTTACAGATCCTTTCAATATTATTTAGTGAATTATACTACCAGCCTGTTGTAAAGAATGCGCCCTGTGTATCTAGTAAGCAACGATCAATGCCTATCAGGGAAAAACAATGAGTGTACGATCACTAGCAGATCGAACAGTCGGAAAATGTCTCCTTTCATTATTTGTGAAGGAGTTTATTGATTTGCCTCAACTTGTTACCAATATTCAGCTTAATCCTTTCTCGTGTAATGATGTTTACGCTTCATAATTGAAATGTATCTGCATTAAAATATAGTTGCATATGAATGCATATGGCCATATAATAACTTCTATCAATTCACTCAATGCCTCAATTATTTAAAAATAATTTTTTACTCCTCAAAATACAATGTTTTTAACTTTATGCATGGCAAATTGAAAAATCAGCTTGATTCTTTTTTGTCTTCCAATAAAGCCCACTTTGAAGACTACAATTACTCACAATAATTCCCAGAGAAGTTTTCTGCAAAGAAATCTTAGTATAGCCAGAAGGAATGACTTTATTCGATCACAAACTGAACACAGCAGCTGTGTTGCTGGCAGAAGATATATAGCACACACTTATGGTGGTTTTCCTCCCTCCATCATAATCCATTATATACTGATCCAACTGCTGCACAAAAAGCCTTTTTCTTATAGCGCTGTCCTTTTTACTTCTGTCTCACTTTGGGTTGGAGAAAAAAAAAATCTTGTGGATGGAATGCTTATTGCTTTTTCAAATATTTAATGTGAAAATGCCATTTACACCCACAGCTACCGCCTCCTCCTCTTTCTCCTCCTTTTACACCAAGACAAGAAGGGGAGGGGCAGAAAGAAAGAGAAAGAATAAACTGAAGGATTTTTTTCAAGAGATTCAAAATCAGAGCTTTATTATGTTACAATTTTTAGAATTAAATGCATATGCCAGATAACAGGTTTTGGATTTGTCTTGAGAATTTACAAGATAATTAAAAACTTGAATCTCACAGGAATTGTATGTAGGCATGGAAGTGTCATAAGATCAGCTTAGAAAGCAAAGGTGTCTCAGTTAAACTTCTTCAGAAGCATGACTATGTTTGCATTTAAAAAAAAAAATGGAGCAAGTACAGACACTTAGTTTGATGAAGGGTTGGAAACTATGTTGCAATGTTTTGCTTCTAAACAATACTGTTGTGTAATTTTTCTAAACTTTTTCAATTAACACACAGAAAAAACAAACCCCTCCAAAAAACAAAAGAAAACCCTAGCACCATACTGAAGATCTTGTGTTAAACAAACTTATCTGTTTCTTCTTCTATTTGCTTTTCAGTTACACTCTGACAAGGCAGTAAGAAAGTCATCTGCCCATCTGCCCCTTTCCCCAACTACTTTTCTTAACTGGAAGTAGCATAAAACCCATCTATGCTGGCAAGTCAAATGTAATGAAAAGCAATTAAGGTCCTTTTAAAACAAATAAGAAATGGAAAAATCTGTTTATAAGGGTCATGTGTGTTCACTCACATGAGCTATCAGTAACCTTCGTTTCTGCATTCAGCGCACAGAATAAAACCCTATCTCCACAATGAATATATTTCTAAAAGACAGAAATAATCAGATAATGTCTTTGAATGGAAATGAGTTTTTACTAGCACACATTTGCAATGGACAGAAAGGCAAAAGGAACCTGCACCACTTGTTACATAAAGTTTAGAAATAAACAATCTTTAATTTAATGCACTGTCTTGTTTTCGAAGTCTTGTAAAACCCTCAATAGTTCAAATGCACAGTGGAAGTGCACCAAAAAAAGAATCAGTTATTCTTTCACTTACATTAGTAAGCCAGTGCTGAAAAATAGGTAGGTGGGAGGTGAGAAGGTCAAGAAATTAGGAGCAGTTACTGACATCTGCAATAAGACTTGTTTTCATACCCGTACTGCTTTCTCACTGTAAAACCATCCTGATTTGTTAAGATTATACTTTTCACATGTGACACCACAGCACAACCTCCACATACAGGGAAATCCATACGAAATCTTGAAACCAAGATTTTTTATTTTTGATAGGCAGCCACTTCTCATCAAAAAGAGAATGTAATCTTTCAGAGAAAAAGATGCAAGAGTGTATCATCACTCAGCTGTTCACAACAGCCTCTGCGCACTCTTGTATTTCTTAGATTTACCCCTGTTGTGGGTTTGCGTGGCAAGGTTTTGGTAGCAGGGGGACTACAAGGGGGTGGCTTCTGTGAGAAGCTGCTAGAACCTTCCCCCATGTGTGGTAGACCCAATGGCATCCAGCTCTAAGATGGACCCACCACTGGCCAAGGCCAGTCCAATCAGTGACGGTAGTAGGGCCTCTGCAATAACATAGTTAAGCAGGAGAAAAACCTGCTGTGGGACAGTAGTTGAGAGAGAGCAGTGAGACAATGTGAGAGAAAACAACTCTGCAGACACCAAGACCAGTGAAGAAGGAGGGGGAGAAGGTGCTCCAGGCACCAGCGCAGAGATTTTTCCCTGCAGCTTGTGATGAAGACCATGGTGAGGCAGGTTGTCCCCCTGCAGTCCATGAAGGTCCATGGTGGAGCAGACATCCACCTGCAGCCCATGGAACGGATACCACACTGGAGCAGGTGGATGCCTGAAGGAAGCTGTGACCCCATGGCAAGCCCGTGCTGGAGCAGGCTCCTGGCAAGACCTGTGAACCCATGGAGAGAGGAGCCCATGCTGGAGCAGGCTTGCTGGCAAAACTTGTGACCCCGTGGGGGACCCACGCTGGAGCATTCTGTTCCTGAAGGACTGCACCCTGCAGGAAGGACCCAGGCTGGGGCTGTTCGTGGGGAACTGTCTCCCATGGGAGGAACCTCACGTTGGAGCAGGGGAAGAGTGTGAGGAGTCATCCCCCTGAGGAGGAAGGAGTGGCAGAGAGAACGTGTGATGAACTGACCGCAACCCCCATTCCCCATCCCTCTGCACTGCTCAGGGGGAGGAGGTAGAAAATCGCAAGTAAAGTTAAGCTCGGGAATAAGGGAGGGGTGGGGGGAAGGTGTTTTGGTTTTTTTCTCATTATCCTACTCCAATTTGACTGGTGACAAATCCAAATTCCTCCCCAAGTTCAATCCATTTTGTCTGTGATGGTAATCGGTGAGTGATCTCTCGCTGTCTTTATCTCAACCCACAAGCCTTTCACCTTATTTTCTCTCCCCTGTCCAGTTGAGGAGGGGGAGTGACAGACTGGCTTTGGCAGGCACCTGGTGTTCACCCAGGCTAAACCACAACAACCTCGAAGACCTTTTTGTTTGGTCATGGCCTTTTCAGTCAAGTGCTTTTATGATTGCATCTTAGCAGGTCCAACAAGGGTCATAGCATTACTGAAAAAGACAATATTCGGAAAAACACTGAAGGAATATTCATACCTGTGTAAACCTAATACACTATGACAAACCAAAATAAAATCCTCACTAAGTCACACCTACAAGTGTGAAATTCCTTGACCAACATGAATATAATTTGTCATTCTTTTGAAAGCCTGAGGTAAAAATTCTAAATTATGATTTCCATTATAAACATTATAATCTCCATTTAACTGATGTGCTGAGGTACAAAAACTAAGCTTGAGATCTACGAAAAGTGTTTCAGGAAAATCTAGTCAGAGATTTGGATCCCACTGAAATCAGTGCAAGTTGGACACTTCAACAGTTCTCTAGATTTCACAGTCTCTACCATTCAAAGCCTATTAGTCATGGGATGTAGTCCTCTTATCAAATGGAACAGATTGCTACACACCAGCTATCTATGGCAACCACTGTGTGTAAATACCTGCTTGTACATCCTGTGGGTCAGCCTGCCCACTGTGGTTACTGTGCATGCACAATAACCGGATGGGTAGGATGGCTGGAGCGAAGCTGAGGGCTGAAGCTGTAACAACCAGCTACAAGAGTACTTAACACTTGCATGTAGCTTTAAGAATATTCTTGTGCAGAACACCCATAAGATTTTGTGCTTGCATTAGATCAAGCTGATTTTTTTTTTGTCAGTAGGATTTAAATGGGCATTTACTTAAGTTTTGCAACTGTTTTAAACATTTTCCTCTGCTTGGTGGAACTAAACCAGACTTGAGGAAAGTTCTATTAAGAGCTGTTTTAGATTTTACAAAGGAAACTCAAAAAATTGAAACAGACTGTTCTACGCCAGACAAAAAATTAAATTTAAGTTCACATTTAGATGTCGGTTTGCAGGACAGCTATAAAGGCCTCAAAGCACCTACATGTTAACTATCATATTCAACCAGCAGAATGAATCAGCAAGCCTGAATCTGCCTGTAAGTATACAAATTATAACCCTGAACAGCATTACAATGTCATTATCACACAGTATTTTTACTGCAAAATGGAAATATGTCACGAATCTCTATTAAAGGATAACCCCAGAGTTATACAAAGGCCAAAGAGTGATGGATTTCCAAAACTGTCCTTGGAAAACAATCCTCAACTACACACAGCTTCCTGAAGGCATCTGTGGAGGAAAGGGGCAGGGAAAAGGAAGTAATAATCACTTTTACACAAAATGTCCCCCTTTACAGGTTTGTATAGTACCATATTCACCTCCCAAAAAACTTTTAATACAAGAATGCAGGGATACGTGGTGAAACTACTTAATTGCATGCAAGTGGTAAAGCCCAAGGGCAGACACTCAGCATTCTCCTTCTGTGAGACTAGTTCTGCAACAACCCAGCACAGAGAAAAATCAAGTTTGTCTCAAAAATAGCAGGAAAAGGAACATCACCATAAAGTATTACAGTTTCTTATGGTTTTTTTTGAGGTAGTTTGTTTGGTAAGTTGGTTGATTTTGTTTTTTCTCTCTTGGGTTTCTTTTTGGCCATTTTTAACAGTATAACTGTATCTTGACAGTGATGGTTTGGAAAACTATTCCCTCGTTTATAACCACGGAAAATGCATGTAACAAATTGCAGAATCAGGATCAGAAAAACCATGTATAACCTTTTTCTCTTAAGTGCCTATAATCTTTCAGAATTTCCTTTTGTTTCTCATTTCATATTTGGCCCATCAAATGTTCTGTCCCTGTTCTGAATTCATATTTATGTTACCTGTTCTTCCTCTTCCCACACAATTTTTTGATACTCAGTTTTTCTTTCTCTCCGCCATGTAGCCCTAGTGCCTGGTTCATCTCTCTGTACTTAGAAGGATTTAGCACATCTGTTTCCTTTCCTTCTTCCTTTAGTGGCTGGTAGCTCTGGTTGATTTAGCCAGTGACTTTTCCCTTATGGTATTTATCGATACCTCTATTCTGTTTATGCACCAAACAAATCCACTTAGAAAGAAAAAACAGTCATTAAAAAGAGAAGGTAGACTCCCCTTTCAAAAGAATTGCACATCTGTGAAAGCAGATGAAAACCTCAGCTCAATATCAATGCGAAGTATTCAGCTGCCCAGGGAGAAAACAAAAGCAACAAGCCCAAGGATCTCAAACTGGCCACCCAAAAATCAGAGGTCACATTGTAAAATTTGGCATTCAGCTTCTTTGGAAAATGAAAGTAATACTTGAATAGCTGAAGTATTAAAAAAAAAAATTCTTCCATTTCGAAAAGATTTTATGTAACTTCTAAACGAAGTTTAAGAATTCAGACCACCTCTATTAGACTTCTAAATGAAGCTTATAAATTACTGGGTCATCATTAGAAACACTGCATAGTTTCATACGTCACCACAGTTAGGAAAGAAATAAGGAAAACGGAACTCTGGCTCATATCTAGTTCCTCAAATGTTTTAAATTAGAGAATAGTCTTGAATAACAGTCAAAAACTATCCGCTTGTACCTGAAACCATCTTCCAAAACCAACCACTCTCCAACAGGTTATCTCTGCTAAGGAACCTATTTCCCCAGACATCAACAGTGTTGGGTTCTTCTTTCGCTAGTCAAGAATCTGCTTTTTTTTTAATTTAGCAAGCTTTCCTCTTTTCAGAGATATGAGGAGGCTTATGCTATTTATGTAACGCCAATCAAGAAAGCTCGTATATATCATGAAGCGAGAAGTATTTTTTAAATTCAACCCTAAAAAAATATGTAGATAACAACACTTCTTAGAAAGTCTTGTATTTTTGACTCTGTTTCCTCCAGCTTTTTGAAGAGAAGAGCACTTCCACTTTCAATGCTATTACCAAAAAAAAAAAAAAAGAGTAAAGGCATATCATCTGTCACATGGGCACTGCAGATTTTACTAAATTGATTCAGTTCCTCTTCAGTTTACTGTATTGCAAGGTCTGGTCTCCCCCAGTTAAAGTGAAAAAAAATACCTTCTCTACTTTTTTTTTTAAATTAAAAAAGGCAATAGAAGAAATGGATCAGGGAAACCAACCAGGTGGGCAACATGTATTCCCACTTTTGCAAATACAAGTAGAATACAGGTGGCATAGAAAGCACAATTTTTATAAACATCAGAACAATAAATCTGAACTTTTCATGCAAACACTTGAAAGTACTTATACAAGTGACTTAAGCCTGTCACAAGTACCTGTGAAGTATATGATCAAAATATATAGGGAATAAAATGCATTGTGTGTAGTCATCTCTGGAATGCAAAGGACCAGAACTTGAAATGAACAATGTTAACCACTGGAAGAAACTGTAAGAAGTATTCAGAGAAGCAAATTTGTATCTTCAAAATAATATTTTTATGTAAACACTACGATTTGCAGCTCTCCCACTATTGCTTTATTGTCACAGAATCCCTAACAATGGAAGAAACTGTTAGGACTTCATTTTTATACAGCCATCCAGAGGACGAAAAAGACAGTTTAGTGAAAGACAGCATTCTACAAAAATGAACCTGAAGGCAGATACTTTAATCTACTTTTCATCCTCAACCAATACACCAATCACGTACGATAACAGTTGGCAGGACATCTTCAAGGAAAAAGTAATCCAAGGTCAATTCACGAAAAAAAACTTTCACTGGATGACTGTGTTACTGAACCTCCTTTGGCTGTCAATAGCATCATTGCTGTAAGGAAGCTTAGAAACTCCAAGTTCAGCACTGAAGTAATGATTCAAAACACAGAATTAATACAATAAATTTCATTCATACAGTGTAATGGGAGCAGACAAATGCACAAAGCAGGGTAAGATTGCAGTATGCCAGCAGCCCGCTTCTCAAGGACATTTGAAATATGCTTTACTTGTTCTACAAGCATTAAGACAGGTAAAAAGCCCAAGAAATTCACTCAGGACTCCAGGCCTTTCAAAGCACCACTCTGTCTTTAAACTTATCTGGCAGGGTTAACGAGCTGGCAGGGCTCATTGAGAGGCCTTTAAACTAGGTTCGAAGGGGGAAGGGGATATTGCCCAGCTCACTAGGGATGAGCCTAGGCTTGGAGTGCCAAGGCCAGGGGTGAGATTGATAGCCCAGCTCCAGTGTGTTTACACCAATGCACGTAGCATGGGCAATAAACAGGAGGAGCTGGAAGCCATTATACAGCAGGACGGCTACGACTTGGTCGCCATCACAGAAACGTGGTGGGAC
>Ga0065711_1037471_pt1 | contig 19800 bp, 13 predicted proteins | sample Hoacrofraction12_FD_59098 | JGI IMG/M metagenome (GOLD analysis project Ga0065711, IMG submission 59098) | Hoatzin crop microbial communities from Cojedes, Venezuela - Epithelial fraction 12 v2 (version 2) | ecosystem: Host-associated > Birds > Digestive system > Esophagus > Crop | place... | reverse complement strand
AGAGCTGCTCTCCAGCAGGTCCGTCCCAAGCCTGTACTGGTGCATGAGGTTGTTCCTCCCCAGGTGCAGGACCCTGCATTTGCCTTTGTTGAACCTCATCAGGTTCCTCTCTGCCCAACTCTCCAGCCTGTCCAGGTCACACTGAATGGCAGCAGAGCCTTCTGGTGTATCTACCACTCCTCCCAGTTTGGTGTCATCAGCAAACTTGCTGATGGTACATTCTAACTCTTCATCCAGGTTGTTGATGAAGAAGTTAAACAAGGCTGGGCCCAGTACTGACCTCTGAGGGACACCACTAGTTACCGGCCTCCAACTAGACTCAGCGCCGCTGACGACAACCCTCTGAGTTATGCCATTCAGCCAGTTCTCAATCCAATCCACCTAATCTCAAACCTAACCCAGTTCTGTTGTCATACCCAGGTGGATTAGCATGAGCTATGCTTGGTGTTTCACCAAGCAAGCTTGGATGAAAAGATTCTGGTTGCACTATTTGGAGAGATCCTTTCTTTAGTTGTATGGTAAAAAAGGCCTTTTGAAGAGTGGTGCAGGGCAGCATAGGGGTACTGGAGAACAGGCTGCCAGTGCTGAATTTGTCAGTTTAGATCTGGAGCGGAAGAGGAAGATTTGGTGTTGGAGAAGATGCTGGAAAGAACAGAGGCTTTGAGGTTGGAGATACCACAAGAAAAGACAAGTAGCCCATCTGCTGGAGTCTGCCTACACATTCGCGGGGTGTGGGGTATACCAGAGTGTAAAAGGGAAGAACTGCAGCCTTTACACTGAAGATGTGGGCATGAGGTAGACTGGTTCCACAAAAGCCATGGACACAGCCTCCCAGAATGACTCTGCATCAGCCTGCTGCTGCGAAGTGTGGCTTACAGAGGTGGTGCAAAACTGCTCTCCCTTTCAAACCTCTTGCTTTGAGAGCTGTTGCTTCAGTGCTTTGCCAACTCTTCTCGACCAACAATCATCCTGCATTGCTCTCTTCTCTCTCCCAGGACTGGTTGCTCTAGTTACCTCTACTGCTTTTGGGCCTAAGCATTATCTCCTTTTCCTTCTATTCAGGTGAAAAGTCAGACCGGGTTTTGCTGTTGTTGTTTCCCTTATATGTTGTAGGCACCAAGACCACCAAGACTTCCACCCCGCACTCTCTCAGGGCAAGCCAAAAGAAACCAGCCTTGTTTGTTTCTTTTGGAGGTCCCTCTGTTAGCAAGGGTTAGCCTCTGAGCACCCGTTAGCATCTGAGTTCATCTCCTCAGCAGCAGGAGCAAACACGCTCCCTGGTGTCGTGGGTCCTGGGCTTAGTCAGAATAGATCGACCTCTCAGCCTTTCTGCTGTAACAAAATGTAATCTCCAAGTCTCACTTGCTTGGACTGAAGGGGGAAGACAGGTCGAGAGAAAGCAAGAGCATCAGTACTTAAGCTGCAGCAGTTTTTTTGACTTTTTTGAAGTTGTTTGCCATACTTTTGACCCAGCCTTGCACTCTCAGTAATAGCAATCAATTCTGTAGCTGCTTTAGTGGGCTGGGATTGTCCTCTAAGTCTGCCCTGTGCTCATGAACAATTTCTTTAGGATGTGGAGGCTGAAAAATTCAGCCCAGGGCTCCTGGGGTCTTTTCCTCACTGTCTTTTTGATTCAGACACTGGGGTCATGCTGGAAGGAGAACTTTCCTGATCTTCCTGATGTCCTTTCTTTCAGTGTTCTTACTTTTCCTTTTGGACACAGGAACCTCCTGACACCAGTGTTGGAGAGTGATTTAGAAGATGCTCATTTCTGCTGGTGAGACCCAGGCCCAGGACAAAATTGATGAAAGTTGGGCCTCCTGCACAAAGCCCCAAGCTTGTGCACTTATAGACAGAAATTCCCTGCAGTAGTTTAGGGTCTGGCTGACACCAGCGGGACTGGAGGCTGGAGGTGCATTTCTCCATGGTGGAGAAGAATGAATTACTTGTTTCTCACAATTTGGTCAAGTCCAGCTCAGGCAGACAGCTCAGGGCCCAGAAGTTGGTGGGAGATGTGGAAGTACATTCTTCCTACCATCCCACAGTGACAGCAGTGTCCTCCAGATGTTGCTTTCCTGCTCCCTCAGGCGTGGCTCCAGCAGTCTAGGGATGTAAAGGCATGGGCTAGCAATGGGATGTTTTCCACTCCTCAAGTAACATCCTGTGTCTCACAGCCATAGAGAGTGGAAAGCAGAAGTATTGACCCATCAGCTCCTGTATGGAGTGCGTTTTGGCCAGCAGCTAGATGAGCCATCAGGGTTATCATGCAGTCCTGGTACACAAGGCTAGAAAATGCAACCCAACCTCCCTTCCCTGCATTGGTACCGCACACTAAGTACGCACCTCTCTACGGGCAAACGAGTTCTCAAGTCTTCTTTACTCATCCCCCTTATGAGGATGAAGCCCTTTCAGTGCCTGTTGCAGTTAACTTTCTGCCCTGGCTAATTGGATTTTGCACGGTGCACAACAGCATTTCAGTGGTGGGGCCGAGAGGTGTGGTAGCACAGCTTCTGATTGTGACAGGACGAATTGTGTCTCTGAGCACGTGCCGAAAGTCCATCTCCTGCAATGTGCCAGTCTTTCCGCATGATCCCATTATGTAAGGCAAGTAGGCTGTGCCGCTTCCAGTGAGTGAGTAAAGCAACGTGCTTTGGAGCAAGATGAGAAGAGTTACCTTTCTGGGTTAGTTTTGTGCTTGGGACAGTGCCTTGCTTTCATGAAGAAGTGACATGAGAAGACATCACTAGGATTGCTATGTCTTAAGCTGGATTTTCAGGCAGCATTTGAAGGCTTACTGACTGTGTGTGTTGATATCGTCTGAAAAGAGCAGGCAGCTCCATGCTAAAGGTTTTCTGGCTGTTTGTGTTGTGCAGCTGTGTATGGTTTGGCAGAGGCATGCAGAGATCAGTCTGGGATGTTCAGGGATCCCAGACAAGGAGCAGCTGGCTGTGGTTTCTACGCCTTGCTTTTGTTGTTGAAAAGCCCTGTAGTGGGCTACAACCCAGTTTTCTTTGCTAAGCATAGGGTCCGTGTTATGTGACAGAGCAGGATGGTTTCTGACAGCGCAGTTGTGCATGTTGGAAGGTTCAGCAGGAGTTGCTGTCTGACACCTATTCAGTGTGGACTGTCAGAGGGTAGAAGTGCAAGTTCCTTTGCCTCGAAGGGTGTGAGTGAGCCAAATGGGTTGAGCTTTCCAGCAAGTTGGGCACTGTTGAACTTGGTGTGCCACAGGTGAAGCACAGCTGGTTTGCATGTCTAGACGTGATTTTGCAGACGATAAATTCATGAGAGTCTGGCCCTGGGCTCCTGGGGCAAACAGGGAGCAGAAAGACTCCCAATGGTTCCTCTTATCCTGTGTGCAAGGGGTGTACAAGCTTTTTTTGTAAACAGGCTGCAAAATAAAGCACCTGGTCATTGGGTCCTTTTAGTGAATCTGTAAGGGTTGGGCCTTTGGCTGGTTGTGCCTTGGCCATCTAGATCAAGGGGGCAGGGAAGAGCACTGGACCTCCTGTCTTGGGCTGCATGCTTGGCTTGCACTTGAATGGCAGCCAGGGTGATGGCCTGCATCCAGATGTTAGGGTCAAAATGTACAGTGGACATAGACCTCTGCAAGACCTGGGCAGCATGCCAGGGTTTCCTCACAGGGACAATCCCTCAAACAGGCTTTCTGGCAAGATGGCAGGGCTTAGCCTAATGTGGATTATTAGCTTTTAACATTGGTATGGGGACGTAATAACTCTTTCTAAAGTCTGTGCTGAACTGGGCACTGGGAAAGGCTGACATTTAACTTTCCAAAAAAGCTCATTTCAAGGACTAATTCACTGTAGTGCTCTTCAGATTTATTTTAAAGCAAGTAATCTAAGAAGCCTGAGGAAAGTGGAATTTCAGGTAGTCTAGAGACCAGGTCGGCAGGGGATTGCAGTTCTAGAGGGGTGTCTGGGGCTGCTAAACTCTACACAGAGACCATGACTTTCAGGAGCTGGTTTGCTTCTGGTACATTGGTCATATGGGTGGAAGACAAATGTGCTCCAAATTTTTAGAGCAGCAGATATTTTTCTGCCTTATTAATGTGTCAGGCCCCATAACTACACAATCTGTAGAGGTGGGTTTTTTTGTTGTTTTGTTTGTTTTTTTTCTAATTTCCAAAAGGCTGAATGGACGTGAAGAAGAAATGGCTCCCTTCTATACAGCTTCCAGAAAGAGGCAGAGAGAGGCAGCACTGTGCAGTCCTGGGTCCAGTTCTCTGCTAAGGGACCTGTTGAATATTTGAAGGCGGGACTGCTCTCCCCTAAGGGAGTCACTGTTTCCTGCCTGCCCACATTGCCAGCTGGCTGCTTTGTCATGGTTTGTGTGAAGCTTCTTGTCTGGTAAAATAAAGGTAACTTTTAATGTCTCCTGCTCTGAATAAAGGTATGTTTCTGGAGCCTGCTTTCTCCTCTGTAGTGGCCAGGACTCTCTAAGGTGAACCCCATGCAGGGATGCATATCAACATTAGCTCTCCATGTAGGCTTCCCTTCACTGAGCTGACTGGTACGTGGGGGGCATACAAAAGGGTACTCGCACTTCTCCAGGAGTGTGGGCTCTGTGTTACATTCAGATGTCTTAAAATCAATAGATTTCCTCACAAGTATGCACAAGCAGGGCTTCCAGCAACACAGAGAGGTTCCTTGAGCAGAGCTTTGCCTGAACTCCTCAGCCTCTAGGATTAACAGAGTTTCTAGACGTACAAAGTTAAGTGGGACTGGATGTCCTGATTGCTGGCAGGCAGGCTCTCTCTAGAGGCGCCAGCTGTGACCTCTGGGTTCTCGCTTGGTCTCCATTCAAAGTGCATCTTGCAGTTCCTGCGGAGAAATGCAGATTGCCTTCCCCTCCCTGTGCCAGGACACCCACTGCCTGGACAGTGCTATAGGCACAGCTAGCAGACATGGCCTCACCTGTACACCCAGTTTGAACCCTGTGTCATTCATGACTCTAAATCCTCTTACCAGGGAATGGAAAGGAGACAGCCAGCAATGAAGATTTTTTTTTTCTTGCAATGAGAATCTACCAGCTGTGGAGGTGCTCCTGGCTCCCTTGACACTAGTGAGGATGCGCAGAGACATTTGAAGTTGAGAAGGGAGTGGTATGGTTTAGATGGTGGCAACAGCAGTGCTCTGCAGCAGGAGAATCTCAGAGATACTTGGGGAGGACATCTGTTCTGACAAGTGCAAGCTGGTTTGAATGGGAAAGCGTAGAGTCCAGCCCCACATCTTGCTGGGTGAATGGATCCAGGCACTGTTGGTGGAGGTCTTCCAGAGGATATCTGTTGCATTTGTCCAAGGGTGATCACAGCAAGACATGTATCTTGTTTTGGGGTGCATGCATGCGGTGGTTAGCACAACAGCATCCTAGTTCCTGAGTAATACTTCCTCTGAGAACCTGTGGTAGTGAAAACTGGAACTTTATAGTATAAAGCAACCATTTTGCAAAAGAAAATGATATAAGAGTTGACGTTATTTCCTCTTTGGCAAGCCTGCCTGTCCTTGTGAACTATGGTGTCTCTGTGGAGTGTATCACAGCTCCAAGCAGGGGTGGCTGAGCAAAGTCAGGAGCTGGGGTGTCCTTTGACTGCCATTTGTCACAGTGGTTGTGTGAAGGAGGGTGTCTAGTCAGGTCTTTGCAGGGCAGGATGAAGTGAATTTGTAGAGGATGGTGATTTCTTGTGCTACTTGAATACCTGAATCTGGGGTCAGCAATTCTGAATTAGGGTGGTTCCAGAGGAGACTGACTGTAATTTTACAGAGTTTTCATTCTGCATATCTTTCTACATGTTGTCCTGGCGACTTACCCACTCCTGATGCCAGAAGGAAAAGAAATGCTCTGGTCCAACAGGGGAGTGGGGTCTGCTGTGGAACTTGAGATAAAACATCTCTTTAACACCTGCATCCCACACTCCAATCTTCCCTTTGTTTTGAAAGGCCATCCTGCTCTGCCATGTGGTAGAATAAGACTGGTTAACTGTGAAGGGACAAATCCCTTTCACTGTGGCAGGTTTCTCAGATGACTCTGTCTAAGGAAATGATGTTCCAGCTGTGCAGGAACTGGGAGTGCAATAGTGGGAAAAGCTGATGGCACTCAAATCCACTAAATCCTAGACCTGCTGCTAGCCACAGTGGGCAAGGAGTCTGTCTTCTGAGTGTGACCAGCGTGAATCCTGTTGCCTTGTTGATTTGCTCTTGTAGGCTTTAGAGAAATCAGTCCCTAATCTAACAGAGCTGTGTTTGTGCAAGCTGCTTTAATTGCAGTATCCAGCTCTTCTGTACTTAAATGCTCTGTGTCAGGATGTCTGCTTAGTGTGTACTTCTAGTGACCTTCACTTTATTTGTCTAATTGCTTGCAGTTCATTTGGATGATTCCAGTAGTGCCTGCTAGCTCTGATTAAAACTGTTTTATTTACACAAGTGTAAAGTTTCTTCCTCTGACTTATTTGCCTAAGTAAATAAATACTTAGATGCATGTTGAGGTATCCTGAAACATTGCTATGGGATGGGATGGATTGAAGAGCTGAGGTAGGTACCTCACATCTTACTGCCTTGGGGGACTTGGAGTCAGCTGTTGCTGTCTCCCGGTCCCTGACCTGCAGTACTGGGCTCCAGCACTTCCTGGCACGGGTAAGGTGCTGCATAAGGAGAGTTATCTAGGAGAAAGGGCTCTGCACATGTTACACAAGGAACGCTCAGGGCAGGGGTGACTGAAGTAAAGGGAGCAGGAAGAGGAGACAGCACTTTAGCAAAGCGAGCGGTGCGCATCCCCTGGGCTGGGCTCTCCCGGCGCCAGCGCTCCAAGGGACAAGGGAAGACAGCAAGAGATGGGGATTGCTAGGAACTGCCGACCCTCTGCTCCAAGCCTGAAGAAGGGTGCTGGTTCCAGCTGGCAGGTGGCAGGACATCAGGAGGAATCCTTGTCTAAAAGACCAATTGCTTGCTGTGCCCACAAGTGCTTGCTTTCTGACCAGAGCTCAGGGATGTGTCCACTCCGCTACCCAGATGGGGAAATGCAGGAACAGAGAAGGCCCGGGACCTACCTTGTGTCATCCAGATGTTGCAGTGGCAGGGCTGGAGTACATCCTTCTCTTCCTGGGACTTTGGCTACCTGGTATGGAGCAGGCATTCAGCTTTGAAGAGAGCTGTTGGAGGAGGTGCTGCTAAGAAGTGCAGTGGGGACTCCTCCTGCCTTTGGTTGGATTTGGATTTTAAGCTGAAGGTCTCACTGGGTCTGTCCTACCAGCTTTATTAGTACGTGTGGAACTGGATCCTTGTTTGTGAGGCCACCACCTCTGCATGTGTATGTTGCTTGGCTCCTGCTTCTCTTTCCTCATGGAGCGGCCACCCTTGCTGCTCCTTGACACTGAGGAGGGTTTCGGCGCCAGCCTTCCTCACTCTAGCTTTAGTTACCAAGACAGATCCTCTAGCAGCAAAAACAAAACCCAGGAGTCCTGATTCTCAGCACTTTTATCTATGCACCTTACCTCATCACACAAGACAACTTGTGCCTTTGCATCACAGGGTCAGCCACAGTGGAGCATCCTGGGTGGGCAGTCCTGGTGCTCAGAGGGATTGGGCTGAGTGGGCACTGCAGCACAGAGAAATGCTAACCTAATGATGGTGGAAGCCCTTTCACAGCCAAAGTCTGCCCTGAGGAAGACAAAGGTTCCCAGACACTCAGCTGTAGCACTGGGGGATAGGAACGTGATGCCTGGAGAGGGTCTTGCTGGGAACTGCCTTGCATTGCATCCTTGTGTATGTGGTGGCGTGGGGAGAGGCTGAGTGTGGTTTGGAAAGTGTAGGCTGCTCTGCAGGTGTTTCTGGAAATCAGGTGTCTATGTTTTTTGTGTCAGTTTGGAAAACAGAGCAGAGCTTCACATAGGCTTGTTAGCTTCTAAGAAGTGTCACAGAATTTCAGAATTGTTGAGGTTGGAAGGGACCTCTGGAGCTATCTGGTCCAAACTCCTTGCTCAAGTAGGGTCACCCAGAGTTGCGTAGGACCATGTCCAGGTGGCTTTTGAATATGCCCAAGGATGGAAACTCCACAACGTCTCAGGGCAACTTGTGCCAGGAATCAGTCACCCTCACAGTGGAAAAGTGTTTCCTGATGTTCAAACATAACCTTCTGTGTTTCAGTTTGTGCCCATTGCCTCTTGTCCTGTCATTGGGCACCACTGAGAAGAGCCTGGCTTGATCTTCTTTGCACCCTCACTGTCCTTGGAGATCTCTAACACCCATGGACAAAGCCATGATCCTGGCTGGACTCACTTTGACTTGGAGGTTAGACAAGAGAACTCTAGAGGCCCTTGCAACCCTTCATTTTCATGTGATTTTATGGTGAAGCTTGAGGGCTGTACCTTAAGGGTACCTTCTCAGAGACCAATAAGGGGACCAAGCTACCACTCACCGAACAGCTGTAGCACTGAGTGAAAGAACACGATTATCGGCAATTTTGCCCAGATTCCTCTTTAGTCAGAGCATACCTCTTTTTAAAAGAAGCCTTTAACTTTGATTACTGCAAACACTCCAGTCAAAGGCACTCAGCAGGTAGCTATGGCAACCCCTGAGATAAGTGGTCTAAAATATACCAGGTAAAATAATGAGGGGATAATAATACGGTTTTAGTTCAAATAAACTATTAAGTGTGACTAATGGTTTTACATTTAAAAAATATTCATACACCATATTTCTGGGTTATAAATTAGTAATGGTTCGAGGCCCATTGTTCATCCCACTGCTGTAGGTGGTCTCCAAAGAATACTGTTAATATATGCCTTCTGCGTTTGTTAACCCAGCAATCAGCAGGAGAAAAAAAAGTCTTGTAGCTCCACAAAATAAAACTGTTAAAGGGAGAAGAGAGAGTGGGGAGGGCTCAGGGAGGCAAGATTACCCATGCAGAGAGAGCTACAGCCCCTTCTCAGAGGCTGACCAAACTAGTTGAATGTGACTGTCTCCTCAATACTTTTTCCCCCAAAACCAGCTTTATTGGACCCAAATCAAAACTAGCAATTAGCAGCTGGGTGAAGAGTGCTGTGCATACTCAGGACAGGACTGTTTTTACCCAAGGAAAGCTTATGGCTTAAAGTCTCATGTATTTTCTTAACCTGTGGTGAGGAAAAGTGCAGCTGGCATTCTCTGATCCTGAGGAGCAGATCTCCTGTGATCGCTCCTCCAGCAGGACTGCTATCCTGTTAGTGATGGGACATTGCAAGAAAGCAGAACTGCTGTAGCTGCTCATGCTATTTCTGATGGGTAGTGTTCCTTTAGAAATCTTGATTTTCAGAATATAGCCACAACAGAAATGGGAGACTATCTTCCCTCTTACTCTCCTTTTCTCCGTATAGGTTTCCTGTCTTCATCTTGTCCTGAGCAGAGCCTGTCCCTTTCTAAGCTTTCCTTTGCCTTTTGACTGTGTGATTTGTTTCACACAGAAACAAATAGACCTGCCCTGACATCAGAGAAGAATTCATCTTTCAGACCTGGCAATACCCCTGAGGATTTTGGATCATAAATGTTGCACCAATCATTGCAGCTTATTTAGTTGGTTCACTCTGAAACATCTAACACATGAAAGATTATTATGTTAGTTTTTTCCAAAGTACTGGCATTATGAAGCAGACATAGTAAACCAAAAGTGGTATGTGTCCCTTTTATGTATCCTCCCACATTTCTATGTAGTTAGAGAAACCCCAGAAGATTATAAGCAAAGGGGCTTTGTTGAGTTAGTTTTAATTCTTAATAACAAAAAATATATCTGAGTGTATTTTAGGCCAATGGAGAGGATCATGTGAGGAAAAACATGGTTCTCTATGGGGTTGCTTCTCTATACAAACTTTGTCATTGATTTTTGTTTTTACAGAGAGTCTTCCTGACCGATTTAAATTCCTCCTCCAGGAGCTCTAAGTATCTCTGTATGCTTGTTTTTGTCAGGTGTTGCCTCTGAAAGAAGTTTGCTTTGTATCACAGCAACAGTGTCTTAAATAATGCAGTATGCAGTGTTTAATCGGCCATTACCCGGGGCAAGATTTTGCAGGTAGGAAAGGAAGGAGAAGAACCAGAAGATGGAAGCGAAGCCCGTCATCCTCTCAGGCAGTGGGTCCCAGCAGACAAGGCAAGGTATGCTTCCAGCTCCCTGCACAGCGCAGCAGTGTTTCTCTTTTGCCTGGTGATCTCTCCTGCCCTTTCCCAACTGCTGCGCTTCACAAGTCATACTGCAGTGCTTTGGATCTGTTGCTGGCTAGGGAGGATCTGCACCATCCTCCTCCATATTAGTATCATTCCCTGCTATCTCTAAGGCATTTTGAGATGAGGGCTCACTTCTTCACAGAGGTGCTCCAGGCAGCTGTGGTCTCAGCAAAACCGGGTCTTTCTTAGGCCTGGGGTGAACCGGGGATCAATGTTCTGCATGTCTGTTAAACTGGGCTTCAGCCTACCTTTCCTCATCAAGTCTCACTCCTCTGGGCTTGACACAGCATGGACTAGATGTCAGGCAAGATGATGCTCAAGACCACCAGCAGTTCCTTTCCAGCCCCTGTGCTCCTTGGTCATAGCTAGCTTTTTTGTTGTTGTTTTCTCTCATTTCCTTTTGCTGCCTCCATGCTGCCCCTCAGACTGCAGTGAGGCTTTCTCAGCCTCTTCTTTCACAGGCTGTTGAAAAGCTGTTCATACAGTGAAAAAAGAAAGCCAAAGCTCAGATCTGCTGTTGAATTTTAATTCTCTTGTTGGCTGTAGCAGGGAATTAGCCTGTGAAAATCAATGGATACTAACACTTTCCTGCTGGCCAAGTGCTAAACTGAGCATTGTCAGCTTTTAGCAACGACAGCCAAGCCATACACTGCAGTCCCCCAAATCTCATCCCGCTCAGTCCCTGTCCTCCAGCTCCGGGGCCACAGCTGGCTGGGTGTCCATCCCCTGCCTCTGAGTGCTGAATGCCCCTTAGCTGTAGTGGGTACAGCAGGAGGCTGTGGCAAGCATGGGTGACCCTGCAGGTAATGCTGGACATGTAAATATTTTATATTTAAATGACTGTTATCCACCAAGAAGTATTTTTGTGTTAATGTAAACCAAAAGCCACAAAAAAAGGGGTAAATAAAAGGGGGAGAGGGAGGATAATTCTCACACCAGTGGTAATAGCTTCCAAGGATGAACCTGCCATAACATGGGAGCGTATAAAGCCATGGGAAAATCAGGTGGAAAATACTGCCTGAGAGGCTCTGAAAAACCCTGCTGTGGGAGTTCTGGTGAGAGATTGCAGATCTGACAGAGAAAGGCAGGCTGCAGATGGAAGGCTCTGAGTGTTACAAAGGTGAAGGTACTGTGCAACCCCACACAATACTGTGCCTCCCTTGATCCTTTGTGCTCACTCCTGTAGCTGACAGGTTCTGAGGAACAGCCTGACTTGATGGAAGTGCTGGGAAAATGGCCATGTCCCAGGCCCTTTGCCTTTCTAGACTCCAGAACATCATGTTGCTTCACGTTCTGAACAGCAGTACGGAGTATTACTCTTGTTAGCAATGTCAGTCTCTCCTTCTTGGCTTCTGACTTGATGTCGTGGTTTAATCTGGCAGCTGGCAACTATGCACTAGACAGCTGCTCGCTCATCCCTCCCCTTCACCCTCGGCGGGAAGGGGAGGAGAAATGGACAAAAGGTAAAACTTGTCTTTGAGATAAAGACTGTTTAATAAGAGAACAAAGTAAATACAAGAGAGGATTTGAACTCCAGAAATGAGAAAAGAAAGAAAAGATCCCACCCCTCTGTCCAGCGCCATTCATAAACTGAGCATGGTGTCTATGGTGTGGAATATTTCCATTGGCCAGCTGGCTATCTGTCTGGCTGTGCTCCCTTCCAGGTCCTGCACACCCGCTCATCAGCTGAATACGAGAAACTGGAAAAAAGTCCTTGATTTCATAACAACAACTGAAAACATCAGTGTTATCAACACTCTTCTTCTACTAAATCCAAAATACAGCAGCTGCTGAGAGGAAAATTAACTCTATCCCATCCAAAACCAGGACACTTGGCTTGGTTTTTTTCTGGTTTCTGTAGACAGGGTTGTATTGTATCATCTGCTGTTTTTGTTTCAGTGAAGGATGTAGCCTCATCAAAATCCAGCTTTCTATTAACCTGTGTTAGCAAACTCAGCACTTCCAAATAGCTCATGAAGCCAGGGAATACTTATACTTTCCCAGGACATAATTGTGCTCTTCAAAAATAGCAGTCACTGTAAAATTCAGGCTCCTGAGAGCATTCCTGTGCAATGGGCAATTATTTTCCAGCTCTGCCATGGCTTCTCACGATGCTTATCTGGCCTTGGTTGAGCAGTGTGCAAAAAACATTGAAACAAACAAACAAACAAATACAAAAACACAGGGGAAAAGAAGAAGAATAAAAAAAAGGAGCAAAAATCTCCTCCTCCAGCCCCAAAACAGAAATAAAGAAGACCTGTGCTGATGATTTCTGAAGCAAGTGAGGGAGGAGAGAGGGATGAACAGCTTGGTGGCAGCCTGTGTAGGGAACAGATCTGAAGGTGCATGTGTTTGTGGGCCAGAGGGGAGTGGAAATGCAGGGATGTTGAGAGACAGGTTAAATTTCCTGGGCTGTGGAGCAGATAGCACACAGAGACTGTGTCATTACACCATAAATTGACACTGCAGAAGAGACTAATGGACCGACACGAAAGCTGCTATGAATGAAGATACTAAGCCCTGCATGGGTGCCATGACTCTGAGTTTTGTGCAGCAGGGACATAAAAAATATAGTTGAAAGAAAATGCATTTTGCATGCTTCAGCATCCTTACCTGTTTAGGCACAGCTTATGTGTGTCTGCTGCAGTATGCCATGCAAATGTTTATAAAATCCAGCAGTTTATTATACACACTATGCATGAGCACTTCAGAAGGTGAAGTGATCTTCACTCCCCTTCTGGGCTATTTGAGGACTCCCCGTCATCTTGAAATAGGGCGAGGGATTGCTCAGGCCAGCTGAAGAAAGGTGATAACATTGCATATTTGTTCTGTGCTATTGATTTTAAGTAATTCAAGCTCTGTTTAGAAGTAGGAGATAAAACAATGTGAGAAAAGGTTTTCTGAAAATATCCGAAGTATCTATGATCTGATGAAAATGTGAAATGTGGAGGATTTTTGCAGCTGTTGCCTGAATCACCTCAAATTAATTAGCTATGGAATTGGTTGTTGATCTTTTCCCCAAAGTAATTAAGAAAGAGACTTAATCCATTTTGATTTCAAAACAGTCCCAAATCGGAAACCAAAGGGTGGAAGGGGAGGAGTGGGAATGGCACGTGGCAGTTGTGTTATCAAAACTTCCTCTTTCCTTAAGAATACTTTTGGTTTGCTATAAACTTTCTTTTTTTTGGTGGAGGGAAGAGTATGCAAATAATTTCCTGCCTGACTCTCATTGTTGTTTCAGTAGAGAGACCACAGGGAGGGGGCTGGCCAATACACCGTATGGATGTCCACTCAAAAAGTGTATTGCGTTTTGTGGCACTGGGAGAAAGTGCGTTGTTGTGCTCTTTGTTGTCACTGTTTTTGTCTTCCTTGCCACACTGGTGTTTCTATCTAGTTCTTCTCTCCTATGCCTTGTGGCTGTGTCCAGCCCACTCCCCACACTTCTTCCTATCACCAGTCCCAGCAGCAGTGACCAAACTGGGTGCAATTTTTTGTGTCTCTGGATGGCCTTTCACAGCAGCTGCAGAACTTATCAGCTTGGTTATGTGCTTCCTACACCCACTGCATTACAGCTGAGGGAGTGGACAAAATGCCCTACGTCATCTGTTGTACTTAAAACCTATCCTAATTCAAGTGACAGCTCCCCATATCCTGGCTTGCTTTAAGCAAGAGCGAGGGAATGCTTTGTTCCAGTGAAAGACTCAAAAGAGGCCACTTCTCAGTCTTTCAGTAAGATGCCAATGAATAGACTGTCTTAGAAAATGTATTCTGGGCTCCACGAGTAAGTGCTTTAATTTCTGGGGTGGAGACACACATAAGAATGACACTGATTCTCTGCTTCCAGTGCAAATTCCTTCGTAATTGAGCTGCTATTAGCAACTCCGGGGCGGTGCACTGTGTGTTTTTATGGACCAATAATAGATATCTAGGGTGATTGGAGGCAATCAGCCTTCAGCCTAGAGTTTTGCAAAGCCCCAGATGTGTAAAATGATAGGCCACTGAAGTCTTCCCTGCTCAGACTTATAAATACCCAATGCTCCAGGAAAGCAGCCCACCTGCTAACTAATGGGGAACAGGCAAACGACCTGTGGCCATGATGTTGTATATGGCTTGGGCCACTGCCAGCTGATTCAAAAGGGTTGTTCTAGTTGCTCTGGCCCACAGTGTCCTCTGGGGTTAATTTTACTGATTTGAGTTGTAGTGAATGGTACCCAAGTGGGACATGCTAGATGTGGCAATGGTCTGGCAGTCCTTTGCAGTGGTGAGGAGGTTTTGTGTGTTTGAAGCACGTCAGTTTTGCTAGAGCAGGGGATGACCAGCCACAGAGGTGAGGCTCGTGGCCATTCTGGGACTCTGTATAAAAGCATTTTCCAAACTACCTTTCAGGGCTGGGCATTACTACTGAGCCTGCAGTGGAGGTGAACCTTGTTGTGCAAGAGTATACTTGATTTCATTGCAGTGCTCATGAGTCCTGGAGCACAGCCATGCAAAACTGTACTGGATTTGGAGGTGCTTTCTATGCCTAAAAGCAGTTTTTGTGATCGGGCACTGCCCAGCATAAATCAGGACATCTGCTGCCTTTCTTCTGGTGCCCAGGAATGGGCTAAAGACATTGCTGTCTTCTCTCTGTGTTCAGCAGCCACGGGTGCACACAAATCTGCACGTGTGTGGGGAGATCAGTGGTGGTGTTCAGAGTCACTCTCCAACAGCGCAAGTGGGCAGTGTGTACAGCACCTAGGACAAGCAGAATCCTGGACTGGATCAGGGCCCCAGTGCTGCTGTCCTGGTGCTTCTCAATTAAACCCAGATGTGTTCCATTCTCTAGCAGGCAGTGAGCCTTTTGACTTTGAGCCCTTCTAGCCAATGGGAGAAATGATGGATGGTAAGATAAAAAAGATTCAGCTGATGGAGGGAGAAGAACGGGCAGACATTTAATGTTTCTCAAGTGAGAAATCACTAGGGAAAGAGGGAGCAAACTGTGCTTGAAAATAGATGCTGAAGTGCTTAAAGCCAGAGGAGAAACTCAGATCAAGGCATTCTGCATTTTGGAAGTGCAACGAAGACAAATTTCCAATACTTTAATAAAGAGGAGTCTATTAACCGTAGCCTATGCTTACCAAGGGCAATCAGTTGTGCTGTAGCGGTGTGAGATGGATAACTTTGCAGTCTCTTCCTGAATTGACAGTGCACAGTGTTGTTAGATGCAGCACTAAGATATTCCTTTCCTGGCAGTGCTCTGCTTCATCCAGGAAGCAGCTTGTGTCTCTGTTGCTTTATGCTTTTTTCTGTATTTCTAGCTGAAATCAGGTTTCAGGGGAGGCTGTGGGGATATCAGAACAAGCAGACATTCCCGGTGCAATTCATGCTTGGGAGCTACGTGAGATGGTGACTGAAGATGTGTTATGAAAACCCTACCTGGCTCAGTGCTGGGTTTCTCTTGTCACATTTAGAGATGTAGGGGTTTCTGTGTGAAAAAAATAGCTGCTGAATTAGAGGTATTCATACTACTAAGAGTATGGTTAATTAAGAAGGCTCCAAAATCTGATCTTAGGCGCATTAGCCTGTAGGGTGGTGGTGACTGGGATTTTTCCTCTTTTGACTCTTTTCCTTTTTTGTCTCTTGGTAGAAGTATTTGCTCAGTGTAGAAAAGCACTGTTTTCTGTGGCATATACTGTAGTTAGTAAAGTCAAAATTTTGTTTGAGAGTGTCAGGAAGCTGGTTTTGGCTGAGGTAGAGTTAATTTTCTACAGAGTAGCTGGTACAGGGCTATGTTTTGGATTTGTGCGGGAAACAGCATTGATAACACCGGGATGTTTTAGTTACTGCCGAGCAGCATTCACACAGAGTCAAGGGCTTTTCTGCTTCTCACCCCACCCCACCAGCAAGCAGGCTGTAGGTGCACAGAAATGCGGACTGGACACAGCTGGCACAGCTGACCCCAGCTGACCAAAGTGATATTCCATGCCATATGACGTCATGCTCAGCATATAAAGCTGGGGGGAAGAAGAAGGAAAGGGGGGAGATTTGGAGTGATGGTGTTTGTCTTCCCAAGTAACCGTTACATGTGATGGAGCTCTACTTTCCTGGACATGGCTGAACACCTGCCATTCAAGTGGTGAATGAATTCCTTGTTTTGCTTTGCTTTCACACACGGCTTTTGCTTTACTATTAAGCTGTCTTTGTCTTCTCACTTTTACGCTTCTGATTCTCTCCCCCATCCCACCAGGGTGGGGAGTGAGCAAATGGCTGTGTGGGGCTTAGTGGCCGACTGAGGCTGTGTTTCTTCTGCTGCTGCCTGTGTAGCAAGGGAAATTTTGGTTGAAAGAGAACTCTGGCTGGAAGGCAGCAAAGAAGTGCCTCTCAGCTGAAGAGCAGGAAAGGAGCAAAATGAAACCTGTGCTGGTGTCTTTAAGCCATAAAACCAGATGAAAGCATCAATCTGAGCCCATTATGGATCTGAAATAAATGTGGTGATAAATCAGAGGCAGATGATAATGTAAGAGTAATGCATGTTTGCAATACAATCACCACATGATATTAAAAGATAAGTGTCCATTTACAAAGCAATGATGAAGCAGTTCTGGATGCCTTGAATATCACCTTGTAAAACTGCTAGGTGAAAGGAGAAGGTCCCTGTGTTGGGTCTAAAGGAAGTGTCAGAGACACTGGTATATGTGAAAGAAGGTGAACTGCCTTTGCTTGCCCAGTAAGGCTGGCCTGAGGAACGGGGAATCAGAGCTAATCTCCCCAACTTGCAGTTCCAAACCCGTCTTCGAGATGAAAAATCCTACCAAGCAAGAAGGACAATGATTTGCTTGCAATGCTGCCAGATGGAAACTGTGCCTAAAAAGTACTGTGAAACCCTCATAAAGCATGTAGTAAATATAAACATCAGTTGTGATTATGATAAGATGAAATGAAAGCAGTAACTAACATCCAGGATTAACAACCAAAAATTTTGTGTTGCTCTATAAACCTTGGGCTAGGCAGTGAAGCAATGAACAGGGTTGCGTAATTACAGCCATAAAAGCGCAAGTGTTCTCAACACACTTAGAGCAGAAGAGTCAGATGAATACTGCTGAGCTTGGGAAACTGTTAATTTGTTTCATTTCTGTAAATTTCCATCCTGTAAGCTGTACCCTCAGCTGGTATTCTCGCTTGCTTAGCTTAGATCCAGTGTACGCAGTGGAGTTCTGGGGACTTCATCCAAGACAATGGCTGCTGCCAAAATGAAAGCAGAAGTGACTGCATTATTCGTAGATCTTAAAGCTAGATGGGGTTGTTATGTATCTGTATTCTGCCCTTCTATATTAATTCAGGTCTTGAAACTTTACCCAGCAATTACTATTTCTAGCCCACAGCTCCTGATTTGGTTGGGATGCGTTCTTTAGCCAGCTGACTGTAGACCTCAGGTGATGGTGATTCTACTGTGTCCAGGGGAAGTTGCTGAGTGATTTACTTCACTATTAGATATGTTCAGCTTTCAGTGGTAAGCTGTATTTTGTTTTTTTTTTGGAGATGGAAGAATTCATACTTCTCAGTAACTTCTGTAACGCACACTGAAATGATTTAATACAGGCAAGAGCTTTGGTCTACATTTTTCTTTATAAGGCATCTTTTCCAGAGCTCTGATGGGCTTTTTTGGTCTTTTGTGAATCATTCTTTCTTCTTTAACCTATATCTGGAAACACAGATACAGGATATGTTACAGTCTAAAGGCACTGCTTAGTTCCTGCCTGGTATTCCCTATGGCTGGACAAGAACAATTTTGCCTGAAGTTTTTGTAGCAGGAAATTGTTTTGTTCTTTGTTGTGTGGTGTTTTTTTTTTTTTTAAATTTGAATTTATTTCTTCTCTTCTGTTGTCAAAAATTTATCTGAGGATGGCCAAAGTTTTTGTTGAAAACTGTACTTCTGTGAAGACAGAAATATTTTTGATGAGCTCTTTGTCTCTTCTATCTCCTTTCTGTTTCTGTCATGGTTTGCAAGACACTGTCTATTAGAAAAGCGAAATAACTGGGTTGTTGTTTTACCTGTCTTGATCCATTCATTTTGCCATCTGTCTTTGAGGTGGGCTGGCATATTACCAACAAAATTAAATAGCTCATTAACAACCTTGGCAACACTAGCTAATGACCTTGGGTTCTTCTGGAGCAGACGGAGATTGAGTTGCTGCACGTGATCACAGCACTCGTTGTTTCTGTCTCAGTCCTTTATGCTCTGGGACCCAACTTAGTGGTTAACAACACCCAAGAGAGATGCTCTGATGAAATAAAAGGCTTGTATCTGGATTTTCTTCTCCCTTGTCTTCCCTGATCACTATGAGTCTTTGACCTCGTGTTGGGTGTTGTGTTGTGGCCTGATGATAGGCATGTAGAAGGTGTAGGACTTGAAAGCATGTCTGGTGTCATTGTATCTGTCCCATGTTGAGCTCCATCTTATGTTCACCAGTCATCTTGGAAGGCTGATCCAGAACAGCCAGATATTGAGATGATACGTAAAACCATGGGGAAAGCCTGTGTTTAGTATATACTCTGGTGAGACAGATTGTGTTTCTTTCAAATTTCCTCCTTTTCCTCTTGTAAATAATAGGGATAGTATCTGTCTTCTCCTTGGTAATGAACTTACAGAGTGGAAAAGGCTTTAGAAAACACAGACTCTAATGCATTTGCACAAGGAGTTGACAAGTATCCCTTGATCTGATTAGACATGTTTTGAGAAGATGGATGGGCTAGCTGACCGCTGGAGGTCCCTTCCAACCTAAATCATTCTCAAATTCAATGAAGATGAGTTATTTGAGGCTGTCTTGTGATTTTAATATGTTTACATGTTTTTATTCTGAGGCTGGCAGTTTTATTTGCTGGATTCACTTAAGGAACTGGCTTGACATTTTTAATAGTTTCAGCTTACTCTTTTCAAGTGCCTTAGCAAACTAGTAAAGATCAATTTAGAAACCAAACAGATAACTTACAGAGTGGAGCCCTGCCCCATGCCCACTGATCAAATGAACAAGGTGCGCAATGCTGTGTGACCTGAACCAAGGCTGTCTGAAACACTGAAACAGAGGGAACCTTTGAGATCCAGGTTGGTGTCCCTTTTCTTCAACCTGGATCACTCAAATCCAGAGCCCCTCTGCTTTACATGTGTATACTGGTTCAGGCCCTGGCCCTTGGTCTTTATGATTCATTCACCGGAGAAGAGTGTGTTGTTTATTCACCCCTGAATTTTTGTTCCTCAGAGGCAGCCTGCAAGCGGTCCTGTTTTAGATTGTGTTTGCATCGTAATTCTCTTCTTTCTAAAATGAAGAAGGGGATTGTAGTTTTGCTCTTTCAGATGAGCTAAGCAGTGGTGGGTTAGCCTTGTCTACCAGCCTAACTCCCACCCAGCTTCATGCCCCCCACCAGCCCCAGCAGGGTCAGCGAGAAAACAGAACAAAAAACGCAGGAGCCAGAAAGTTCACATGTCAAGATAAAGACAGGGACAAGGCTTACAATTTGCCATTGCAGGCAAAATAGACTCCTATTTGTGAAAATTAATTTATTGCGACTTCTGACTCTCCTATCTCGCCCCCCCCCCCACCCCTCCCCCCTCTAT
>Ga0065711_1037470_pt1 | contig 19800 bp, 9 predicted proteins | sample Hoacrofraction12_FD_59098 | JGI IMG/M metagenome (GOLD analysis project Ga0065711, IMG submission 59098) | Hoatzin crop microbial communities from Cojedes, Venezuela - Epithelial fraction 12 v2 (version 2) | ecosystem: Host-associated > Birds > Digestive system > Esophagus > Crop | place... | reverse complement strand
CCTGTTCTGGTGTTTCACCACCCTCATGGTGAAGAATTTCTTCCTAATATCTAATCTAAATCTGCCCTCTTTTAGTTTACAGCCGTTCCCCCTTGTCCTATCACTACACACCCTTGTGAAAAGTCCCTCTCCATCCTTGCTGTAGGCCCCCTTCAGGTACTGGAAGGCTGCTCTAAGGTCACCCCGGAGACTTCTCTTCTCCAGGCTGAACAGCCCCAACTCCCTCAGCCTGTCCTCATAGGAGAGGTACTCCAGCCCTCTGATCATCTTTGTGGCCCTCCTCTGGCCCCACTCCAACACATCCATGTCCTTATGTTGGGGGCTCCAGAGCTGGATGCAGTACTCCAGGTGGGGTCTCATGAGAGTGGAGTAAAGGGGCAGAATTCCCTCCCTCGACCTGCTGGCCATGCTTCTCTTGATGCAGCCCAGGATACAGTTGGCTTTCTGGGCTGCAAGCGCACATTGCCAGCTCATGTTGAGCTTCTCATCCACCAGTACCCCGAAGTCCTTCTCCTCAGGGCTGCTCTCAAGACACTCTCCACCCAGCCTGTACTTATGTTTGGGATTGCCCCGACCCACATTGCAGGACCTTGCACTTGGCGTTGTTGAACTTCATGCGGTTCACACAGGCCCAGCTCTCCAGCCTGTCAAGGTCCCTCTGAGTGGCATCCCTTCCTTCCAGCGTGTCAACCACACCACACAGATTGATGTCCTCAGCAAACTTGCTGAGGGTGCGCTCAGTCCCACTGTCCATGTCGCCGACAAAGATACTGAACAGCACCGGCTCCAGTGCTGACCCCTGAGGCACACCACTCGTCACTGGTCTCCACCTGGACATCGAGCCATTGACTGTAACTCTTTGTGTGCGTCCATCGAGCCAGTTCATTATCCAATGAGTGGTCCATCTGTCAAATCCATGTCCTTCCAATTTAGAGACAAGGACATCATGCAGGACAGTGTCGAATGCCTTGCACAAGTCCAGGTAGACGATGTCAGTCAGTTGCCCACCCTTTGTCCACCAACGCTGTAACCCCATCATAGAAGGATACCAAGCTGGTCAGGCATGATTTGCCCCTGGTGAAGCCATGTTGGCTGTCCCCAGTCACCTCCTCGTTATCCATGTGCCTTAGCATGGCTTCAAGGAGGATCTGCTCCATCATCTTGCCAGGCACAGAGGTGAGACTGACTGGCATGTAGTCCCCCGGTCTTCCTTTTTTTCCTTGTTAAAAATGAGTGTGGCCCCTTCTCCAGTCTGTGGGGACCTTCCCAGACCGCCACAACCTCTCAAATATGATGGAGAGTAGTTTGGCAACTTCATCCGCCAGTTCCTTCAGGACCTGCAGATGCATCTCATCAGGCCCCATGGACTTGTGCACCTTCAGGTTCCTTAAGCAGTCTCGAACCTGGTCTTCTCCTACAGTGGGCGGTTCTTCATTCTCCCAGTCCCCGATTTTACCTTCTGCAACTTGGGTGGTGTGGCCAGAGCACTTGCTGTTGAAGACTGAGGCAAAAAAGTCGTTAAGCACCTCAGCTTTCTCCACATCCCGGGTAACCAGGTGTCTAGCTTCCTTCCGGAGAGGGCCCACATTTTCCCTAGTCTGCCTTCTATCACTGACATACCTATAGAGGGCTTTCTTGTTCCCTTTGACATCCCTGGCCAGATTTAATTGTGTCAGGGCTTTAGCTTTCCTAACTTGCTCCCTGGCTACTTGGACAATTTCTCTGTATTCCTCCCAAGCTACCTGTCCTTGTTTCCATCCTCTGTAGGCCTCCTTTTTCTGCTTGAGTTTGTCCTGGAGCTCCTTGTTCATCCATGTAGGCCTCCTGGTGTTTCTGCTTGACTTCCTCTTGGTCGGGATGCATCGCTCCTGAGCTTTCTGTCTTCCTTTTCTCTAGCTACAAGAAGGGGGTTCTTAATTCCATTTTTTATCCCAGAATTTTCTCTGGTATGCTTCAGATTATTTACAACACCTGTTGCTCACAGTTTCAAAAAGGCCAGGTGAAGACAAGTGCATCAAGAATCCTGTATAATGTTTGCAGAGATTGGTTCCCCCTGGGAGACAAAGGATAAGTGTATTTTGAAGCAATGTGCCTGTATACGTCCTGCCTGAACTGCAAGTGACAGATCAGAACATGCTAACATAAGCTTTCCATAAAAACTCTTACTTTTGTTATTCCCTGCAGGTACCTAAACAATGCAGCTGTCTCCTGCTTTCTTAATCACCTACTGACTGAAAGGAGTGGCAAGGAATCAGCAGGGTCTATAGCTGCACAGTTTTGGGAAAGTATTTATAGGGGCTTATCTCATAAATATTACAGTCTAGCTGTCTGAAAGTCCAGCTTTGTATTTTATTGTAAGACCAGAAGAAATAGATACCTGGGAAAGCCTGAAGAGTGCTAACTCCAAGCGCACATGTGATTCATTAGACAGCTGATTAAGAAGGATGCAGTGATGCAAGCAAAATGGTATGTGACAGGATGCCATGGTGTCACCTGTTTCTTAAGAAGCCAGTGATAACTAACGTGTTAAGTTCTGCTGGAAAGGCCATTTGGCTAGTCTGCAGTCTAGTCTGGAGAAGTAATGTTTTCTGTCAGATCTGACAGACAGGGAGGACCAGACTGTCTCCAAAATCAGGAAATCCCTCAAGTGTAAAGCACTACCAGTTCTTTACCTCCATGACAAATGGGGGCTTCTGTATCACAACTTTTGCTGCATTCAGAAGTTACCAAGAGTCTCACTGGAAGAATAGCCTCTGTGAGAAGCAGCTTCTCAGAAATCCCAGTTCCTGCATTCCTCCTTCATTTTTGCACCTTTTGGCATAATGGACCTTGACAAGCAAAACAAATTCCTAGCTATACTTTCAGTGGCCTGTGACTGTTTCAGTCTCATATTAGTAAGAACACTTACACAGGCTGCTGTGTGAGTCTGCCCATGGGTACTGGATTTGTGGCCCCACAAGACAAGGTTACAAGACTCACTGTTCCAAATAACTCAAAATATTTGAGCTAAAGAGATGCCATTTGGATTTTCTTCTCTTACTGTGATAGCTGTTGTAATGTAGAAACTATACAAAACTCATCTGTATTTCTGATGTATTCACAGCTTCCCACTTTGTTGGACAGAAACTCACCAGGTGCTGACCTGAAGGCCTGGGGGAGGGTGCTGTCTAATGTCTCCCAGGCAGTGCAAAAGGTAAGTGGTCTAATAATAGATGGCACTAATTTTCTGGGTAGCGCATAGTCCTCCTTTTTCTTTGTGCTGTTTATGTTCCAGTTACCTGCTTTATCAGAAAGAAGATAGACTTGTTTGGGAGGAGATGATTCTTTAGAAATTCGTTCTTCTCTCATTACAAAATAAATGCAGACATAAGCATTGGCAGTTATGAAGCATATTCTTTTCTTCAGAAAAGACATGAGAGAAAAAGGACATGAGAGAACAAGAACTGAAAATGGTGTCTGTGACCAGGACAGAAGAGATAAAAGGATGAGGTTCTGACTCCATCCAGACTGCGTACAGCTGAGACCTCACCAGATACTTAGCTCCTTTGAGGGTGGCAATTAACAAAGTCTTATCTTACTGCAGCTAGCCAGGAAGCCAAGTGTTCAGGACCTTCTGATGGTTCTACAACCATTTGTGCAAGACGGAAGGCCAGAATCCTTAGGCCACTTGGTGAGCTCCCTGTCTGATCTTTTCTGTGGCTACCCAGAAGGAGGTGGATCCAGAGTGCTTTCCTTCAACTGGTATGAAGATAATAACTACAAAGCTTTCCTGGGGATTGACTCGACAAAGAAGAAATCTAGTTATCTTTATGATAATACAACCAGTAAGTTTTTCCACCAGACTATTACAGAGACAGTAGACAAGTGCACTTATGTTAGAATACCACTGTTCCTTTTATAAAATAATATTTTAAAGCAGTTGATTCAGGAAATTAGAGACAGGTGAAATGGTTTTACGTCATACTTATTTCGTAGCTGGAAGCACAGAAGCCCAGGAATTCAGAACTGACCGAAATACACATTTGCTTTCAGTATGAAGGCATAAACATCATCGTCATAATTAAGACAGTCCCTCTGTCTTATCTTCTAATATATGCTACTGGTATCGGGAAGAAATAGATGCTTCTGAAGAGGTTCAGGAAAACAAAGTGCCGCATTCTGGAATTACTTTTGTCCAATATATTTTTTTTAAAGTCTCTCAACTTGATTGATGGCCTGGAGCATCAATTTTTAAATCTCTCCATCTAAATAATACTCAATTTGATACATGTTGGCTGTTCTCTTCCTGTATATAAGTACATATATTTTATAGCAGTAATGTTCTACAGCATAATTAAATCTTATGTAGAAAGTATTTCAATTTACTAGGCTTTCTTATCTTTGAATTCCTCACTTCTTGTTATTGCAATAGGACAGAGGGCAAAGAGGAACAAATTTTGTTTTCTACCATTCATTGTTTTGTCTTTCTATTATGTCCCCTTCTGTTTGCTGTTTAGTTTTTCTCTACCTTGAGACCACCAGCAATTTTTTCTGTACCAAAAGCCATATTACAGCTGGTAGTACGTTTCTGTGTCCCTTCCGCTATGATAGGTGTGATTGTATGGTTACAAAGTACGGGTGGGGATATTGCCTGTAGAGAGATTCCTACCTTCCACTGTTCATGTTGATACTTGAATGTACTTATGTATGAACCTTCAAAAGACCTAGAAAAGGCCCCGTACTCCATTTCTTCATCCAAGGAAGAAAGTAGTTGAGTGCTATCCAAATAAACTAATTGCTTCATAGTGCAGGAGTAAGATAGAAATGTTTACACTAAAATGTTTAGTTCTAAATTATTGTAGGACCCAGTTCTGAGCTGTTCTGGAGTTCAAAATCCAAGCCAGCTGGATATCCCGTCCAATAGTTTATACTGTGTAAGAATTAACCACTAATAGGAGATAAAATAGCTGTTTATGAACTACAGTATAAAGGAGTGAAGTCTTCAGGAGAAAATTAATTAGAGTTCAAAGTTGTTCAGTGAGATCTGAGATGTCTAGTTTCCTTCCGTTTGAAATACCTTAAAAGTAACGGCAGCTTTCGAATGGTGAAATTTATTTGTTTGGTCTTCCAGTTTCCATTGCGTCTACTTTACAACTCCAATATCTACTTATTGGTCTTTTCCATTTATTCAGATGTTGTACTTCTGCATTGCAGTATGAGCTTAACCCCTTCAGATTCAAAATGCTTTGAACTGTCCATGTTGCCAGTAAAAAGCCCTGCAGGATGTTATGTATGATAGTATTTGAGAAGGGTTTAATAAAAACTGTCTGTCTTTCTGTGTTTAGCACCCTTTTGTAATGCATTGATCCAGAGCTTGGAATCAAACCCTTTAACCAAAATAGCCTGGAGTGCTGTGAAGCCCCTGCTGATGGGAAAAATTCTCTTTGCTCCTGATTCACCTTCTGTACGGCAAATCCTAAAAAATGTAAGAAGTTCTGAAACACAGAAATGTATATTTCTAAAAAAATGCATTCTGAAAAACGTCTTTTGAAAAACAGTGACCCAGCTACCTCAACCTAATCAGATTTTCTTCTCAGAACTCCATTTGTTCTGATAGTCATCACAGGAGGGACTGTTACCCTTTGTTTGAAAAATGGGAGACAGGTCTTCACTGATTCATCCCATCTTGGTCCACACTACATGCTTTTTCCAGCTCAAGCAGCCTTTTGTTGGCACAATTGCACATTTACATTAGTAAATATAGTAATGTTTATATATATTCTACAGATGTAGTAACATCAGCCACTCTGTGCCAGTAAATATTTAAATGGGGCATCTGTGAGGCTTGGGTAGACTTACTGAGGCCTAACACTGAGAGATTACAAACCAATAGCAACATCGTGGTTTAGTATTACATATGTTGAAGTGGTAAATAATTTTCACTTCATGAAAATAGGATGGAGCCTAGACTCTTCAGCTAAGTGCCTGAAGTTGGGTGAAATTAATTTTAGCAGTTAAATCAAGTTAAGTCAAATTAACCTAGGTCCAGTCATGACCTAGGTTTTGGCCACCTCATAACCAGCAATTCGCTTACCCTCAGCATCTGTGTAAGGCACAGAAGAACTCCTCACAATTCACACAGGAAAACACCAGATTTGCAGCAGCCCAATATTTAAAATCTTAGCTAATATCTTAACTATGAGAGTATCTGTCTTCTCCAGCTGCCTCCCATTTATTCATCTACCCACATCATCATCCGCTTTCTTTTTAGTTCTTAATGGAGAGAAACAGTCAAGAGGAAAAGGCGAGGAAGAAATCATTCTGTCTAAAATCTGAGTATTTAAAGGCATTGAAGTTAACTGGGGGTTATGTGCACTTGTTTTTTCTATTACATATACAACAGAAATTTATCCTAAGTGACTTTGATTGGATTTTGTTTGATTCTACAATTATTTTTTTCCCGAGGATTATTAACGTTTCTGCTATTTTAAGAAGTTTACTAAGTATTGAAGGTGAAAACTACAACATTTATAAGTTACAGGTTTCACTGTCACTGAATGACTGGATCATAAATTCTGTTTGTTTATCTCCTTAGCTTTCTAACACTCTTCTCTGCTGTTTTATTCCTCAGGCAAACTCCACTTTTGAGGAACTTGAACGCCTCAAACTGTTGACCAAAGCTTGGGAAGAAGTAGGACCTCAGATGTGGTACTTCTTTCAAAACAGCCTGCAAATGAATATGATCCGTGTATGTTATAACTTAGCAGGATCCTCAGGAAGAGCAGTCTTTCACCATCCTTTATTTTTGCTAGGGGAGAAGAAAAATAATTTCGAAGGTTTGGTGGAAGTACAGCTTTTGTAGCAAGGAATCTGTAGCCTTTAAGGCTGTTGGGCTGGTTACTGGGCTTGGTTTGAAAGCTAGTCTTAGATGTGTTGCAGCATCTCTGTGACAAAACCTCAGACCTGGACACTCTCTAGAATCTGGCTGATGACTTCTTAATAAAGGCCGCAATTGCTGCCTGCTTGTCTCTCCAAAATGTTGTTCAAGAGCAAAAGATTGATTTTCATGGGTTCTTCATAGGCAAAGGAGGCAGTAGGACCACGTTTTTGCTGGGTCCAGCAATTTACTGCCTTAGGAAATTGCTTATTTCCACATCTCTTAGATCTGACTTTGATCAGCTGCAAGTAATATCTGTAGTTAAAGCTTATGAAGCAGTTCATACTAGAGAAAACATTTGTTTTTCCACACTCTTCTCTATTAAGTTAGACATTTGTTACATTTATGCTCTTGCTGATAAGAAAAAATGCAATAAATAGTCAAGGATAAATTTCTTTTTCATCCATTCTGCAAGTCTTGCCTCCAGTTCATCTATGCAATTGCCCCTCTATAAAATTAACTCAATACCAAACCCTTTTGTACTACTTCATACCTCAGAAATAGCTGTGGAAATGGAACCCTTTCTAGCTAAACAGGGCATGTGAGGAGGATCATTGTAGTGAAGCTGTCCTAATGTTTTTTCTCAGGACTCTCTGAAGCACCCTACAGTCAGGGACTTCATGAACAGACAACTGGGTGCTGAAGGCTTAACTGCTGAACACATAATCAATTTTCTCCACAATGGGTCTCCAGGGAGCCGGGAGAAGGGAATGGCAGACTTTGACTGGCGGAACATCTTCAGTGCTGCAGACCAAGCTCTGCGTTTGCTCAGTCAGTATCTGGAGGTAAGGTCAGCCCTCCCAATGCTGGGAATACTTGTAGAGAATATCTTAAAGCTGGGTGGGTAGTACTTGGAGACTCTGGCAACAGACAAGAAGGTTAAAATCATAAGACATCTTCATTTGTTTGATATTTAATATTGAAAGCATGTTTTTAAAATAATACAGCAGTACAAGAACATGTATACATATTATTATGAAAAAACCCTTCAATTTGATGATCCCTAAATGCTATATTCAAAATGTTAGTTGAATGTCTGAACACATTTGGATGTTGAGAGGCAGAAAGTGAATGCAAAACCTCAAGGAAACAACAGGCCACTAACTTCAGCAAGACCACGACGAGAGAAACTAATAGTTCTTTGGTTTCTAAGCACCTGATCAAAATTCTACTGAAACAAATGAGGGAGTTTCCACTTGCCCTGTAGCCACTTCTGACAAGATGGCTGTGTCTCTTTGCTGGAATCTGTACCGTGCTTCTATAGGGTACTGGGTTTTGAGTGGGGCTCTGTGAGGCTTTTTGAGAGCTAGAGAGCATGAAGTGAGCTGAAGTTTCATTGCATAAATAGAAAATGCTAAAAATGTAGATAAAAATATCGAACCATTGTAAAAATACTTTGGAAGGTACTTTTAGTAAGAGGTTACCCTGCTATGGGCAATCTAACTTACTGGTGAGTTTATCAGACTCAGACTAAGTCCAGTGCAAAAAAGGTTATATATTTTTCAAGGACTCAGCAAACTGCTGCGTCCATACCTTCCCAGAGCTGGGTAAATGACACCAGAAGTTTTTTCTTTTTTTTTTCTTTTCTTGCTTTTTGTAAATCCTGTGTGTTTCTGACTGCAGGTAAAGATGTGTTTGGAACTGGACCTGAGATGGGGTGGATTCCTGCTAAGTTAGATAAATGAAATGCCAATTCTTCTTTGTAAACTTAGAAGCCCAGGCAAAACTAGGAGACTCTGCAATGTTGCAGGTTAACTCTGAGCGTTCAAAAAACTATTGTTGGCAATAATATTAATACTTGGGAATTCAACACAGCATCTGCCATATGAAAGTCAGGGTCTTTACAGAGTTTAATTACATCTTACAAGCATCTCTGAAAGAAAAGTAAATATTTAGTTATTATTTATTGGTTAAATAAGCTGAGCCTCAAGCTCACAGATAAAACTGGTACTAGTTCTAGGCAACAGGACCAAGCCTAGCTCTCCTAATTCCAATCCAGTTCAGTCTAAAATGCCATTCATCCCCTGCAAGAAGGCAGGAACTGAGTTTATCTGCCTTCCTATAGCTATTACAAGAGGGAACAATAAAGCTTTTGTACAAAGTTCTGCTGATTCTTCTAATGGTCTTTTTGCATCATGTTAGCAGAATTATTTCTTCCTCAAGCTGAGTGAAATATATCGCTTGCAGCAGATCAGTGCGGCAACATCCACAGTATCAGGGCAGTTATTGTACCTGGTGATAGGTCTTTGTGTCCTAAAGTTCTTTGTAATGAGCTTATTCTTTTAAGCCTGCTGCTTGCACTGAGTTGTTAGCGTTTGAGAATGTTTTCACACTGTGCCAAGCACAATTAGAACAAATAACTCTCTTTCAGGGACACCCTACTCCTTACCATAGTATACAATGAGGAGAGGTGTGCTGCCAGCAGCTATATTTGGAGACTCCAGATCTCTGCTGCAAGCTGTGGTGCAGCTGAGACTCCCACAAGTTATGCAGTGCCTGCTCATCGTCACCACCCCAAGAATTTCCTGTTCTTCCCTTTGATTACCTTAGGCCACAGAACAGCTGAACTGTTTGAGTGCACTGCGTAGTCACCTCCATTAACTATATGGGATAAACGTATCCCAAAAAATTTAATACAACCTGAACCATCAGTCTAATTTGATTTCTCTTCTGGCATGCAAACCAGAAAGTTTTTCTGCCTTATTTTCTTTCTGATATGAAATTCTATGTAGTTTGATTTTGTAAAGCAAACTAGGAGAATGAACATTTGCAAAACACCAGGAAGAGTGAAGCTACAAAGTAAATAAGTTACCAATTTAAAGCACGATTTTGCTTCGCTGCCAGTTAAAAATATTTTTTTGTATAGATCCCATTAAACTGTGATACTTCAAGTTTTAAAGGAAACAGTGCATGATTTATCACAGGTAAAGGTTAAATAAAGGAGTCTTTAAAATGACTGTCCATTAAATAACAAGTTGCCTGTATCAGCACTTTGATGTGGAGTAGTTTTTGGTTATTGACCTGCAAGAGATGATCAAGAAGATCAGATCGAACAAGTTAGCCTCCTGGAATTTTATGAAGCAAGATAATTCAATAAGTATCTCCCCAGTCCGTCAGGAGGTTAAATACTTCTACTGTCTGGTAATATCTTGCCAGTTGTGAAGGGTGGAAGCTAAATATACAAACATAAGTCTGTAATTTTACTAATGACAGAGTTTGTAGTGTTCACAATTTTTTTTGTCTTACAATGCCTGTTAAGTAGAAGTTAAATGGGGGGACATGAAGGGCTTAGATTTTGATGACTTGGTGTCTTGTGTACAGAGTGATAATAACACATTTCACAATAACGACAGAGACTAAGAAAGAAGACAGTTTGCTGTGAAGGGTAAACTACATTTTATTATTGATATAGCCGAAACATATTAAGCCAGCAGGTTAATCACATCAGAATTCAGTAGGGACACAATATTATCAGTAAGATAATTGGCTACTTGACTGTCATTGTATAGGAATGCCTAAGTAGCTAAGACACTTTGAGATTCAAATTTGTGCTCTGACTCTGCCAGAGTTTCTTCACTTGACAAAGTGCTTTTCAGCTGGAGTCCATGGCTAATATGCTTTTCTTAAGGATCAGCCATTCTTTAGCTCCCTGGTGTTCACTTAGGGACTTCCTAGGCTAAAAATATGTCCCAAAACTTGAAAAAGGCTAGTGTTTTGATTCAGCTGGACTGCTAAAAATGTCTCATGGCCAGATTTATTTTATAGGTGAGTTAATTTTATGTCCTGGATAGAGACTGTAGAGACAGTTCCTGACCTCATCTGCCGTAGCGTTAGCCCTTCCAATTCAGATGTTTGCCTTTTTGAGGAAACCTTCCAAGTATAGTCCAAGTGGCAGAGTTCACATTTCCATGGCTGGATGATTACAGTGGCTTAAGTATATTTAAAAAAATAAAATTCATTCTATCTAATTAGTAAATGTGGCACTATAGGCTTTGGCTGAACTTAGTACTGGCTGTACATTTTGTACAGGTACATCTAAATTTGCTCTGTCATACTTAAATTGCAACAGCAGCTCCTGCTTTAGTGGCCACTGTTGCTTGGTTTCTAACTTGTCAAGATGGACATTTCTTGAGCTTGGAGAAGGCAATCCTTAAATACCAGGAACAAACTGCTTTCAAAATTATTCCATCCACTTACATTGACCACAGCAATGCTAAATCTGAGTTTTATAGTTCTTTTTAGGGAGAATGATGTTTTTGAGCTTGTATTGGTAATGCTGTTTGTTTTGAATTTGTCATAAGAATTACATTAAGAATGGGGAGGCTTTCAGGAAGGAGGAGAGAGTCAACTGTTAACAGTTTAAGCATAGTCTTTTAAAGCTGAATATAGCAACTACTTCAGATGAACCTACCTCCCTTTTCTGTTTTCAACCACTGATTATTTCATTTAATGTATTCCTCTTACTAGTTTATTCCAATGCGATTTTTCTCTTTGTTATTATTTGTAGTGCTTGACCTTGGATAAATTTGAAGGTTATCTTGACGAAACTCAACTGACTCATCAAGCCCTTCATCTGCTGGAGGAAAACAAATTCTGGGCTGGTGTGGTTTTTCCAGACATAGAGGCTACAACCAGCAGTCTTCCACCGCTTGTGAAATACAAGATCCGGATGGACATAGATGCAGTAGAGAAAACAAACAAAATCAAAGACAGGTAAGTGATGGTTCCTTCTCAGTTCTTGCCTGCCATAACATGAATATGAGAGACATAAGAACATTAGAAGCTGCACTGGATACACGCATGAAATCCAGCTGTATTCACCAATAGTATGTAATGCAGTGTAGAATCCATTTGCAGTTACCAGGTACTGTGACAGTTAAGCCAAGCAGTGGGTAGGTGCATGGATACATAGCAAAGGGAATGGCTCCACTCAGAATCTATTCAGTAACCCGTTTAAACTTTTGGTTGGCTCCATCACTGGGAGAGGCAGACAAGGAAGTCCTACAGTGATAGTGACCGAGTTGTCCTCCACCTGGACAGCAAAACTTCTCTGCTGTTCCTCTTCAAGTCTCCTCAAATGGACTCACTTAAAGGGATAGCAGAAATAATTTCTCAAGATTGTCTACATGGACGAATATAATGGTGTGTGACAGTTGCAATTCAACTGTTCCAGTTTAATGTCCGAGGATACTGTATGACAAATACAGTTATTTCTATTCTAGAACAGTTACTCTGCTACGTAGTGTACATTTTTGGCCAAAATAGCTGTTCTGTATCAGTGTAGAGAAAATTAAAGGAAACAAAATAACCTTCCAGGTCATATACTTTCTCAAGCAATATGGTCTGAGTAACCAAAATCTAGAAAAGACAACTGCAGGCAGTGCCCCTACAATTTCAGTAGCTAACATGGGGTTTTCTATTTATTTCCCTCTCTGCCCCTCCCCTAAAGCCACTGTTTACCCAAATGATTTCCATGTGAATTTTCTTTTGAGGTACTGGGATCCTGGTCCAAGAGCTGATCCTGTGGATGATTTACGTTATATCTGGGGAGGCTTTGCATATCTCCAAGATATGATTGAGCATGGGATTATAAAGACCCAGACCAACGTTGAAGTTCCATTAGGAATTTATCTGCAGCAAATGCCATATCCGTGTTTTGTGGATGATGTGTGAGTAAAAGCAGTTTCTCTTAATGCTGATGAATACTTGGATTTCTGAGTGCTGTAAGACTCTCAAGCACCAGTTCTAACCCTAGTCCTAAGGTACACAATGGCAACAACTGAGACATAACTGAACTAATTTATTCTTTTCCTCATCCTGCCATAATCCAGACTCCAGAAGCCACCTTTTCCAAGATTCTGCCTGTAATGCGAATCCTGACCTTTGTTGCATCCAGACCTAAAATGATCACAGAACACTGGCCTCTTAAAAGCAACAGTTTTCTTCCATGTTTTGGCTGTCACACAAAATCAAAAAAATAATCTGGGGGTTTTTTTGGCCTTACTTTTCCAGACAACAATAATAACCTAACCTAAACCTTCACATTGATTACAGCTGAGAATCTGTTGTCAACAGAGCACCCTAGCTATAATGCTTTGACTCCTTACCCTGGAATCACCCCTGTGATTAGATAGGACCTAGCAAAAATGTGAACTTTTAAAATGTTTTTGTCTAACTAAAATTAAGCCTCATGCTATAGCATATGACCAGTGCCTGTAGCAAAACTGAACACAAAGCACTGACCCGTGTTAGAACAAATATTGCATCCTTCGGTTAACTCTGCAGAATCCATTGAAGTGTAGTAAGCTTCTTTTCCCTAATTATATCTCTAAAAGCCAGCTTTCTTTTTATCCAAAGAACTATTTCTCAAAGAAAAATTGAACACCAAATGCTTATCCCAATGAAATTGACACCTCTCTTGCTATCTCTGAAAGTCTTGAAGAATCAAACAACCTAGTCTTTTCAAGCATATTGCCATACCCTAACCCTAGACTTAAATGTGTCTAGATATATCAATACCCAAAGCTGTAGGTTTTGGTCCTTGAAGACACCTACAGGCCTTGCAGAATACCAAGACCATTTAGGCTGTTGAAACTCTTTCCTTCCAGAATCCTAACCACATCCTTCAACAGGATTCCATCTATAACTACTTGGCTAGTATCTGCAATCAAACTGGATATATGGCATTGGTTTCTGTTAACATCAGCCCTTGGCCTTCTCTCGTGGATGCTACAGTTTTCAACAATAACCTGAGATTCTCTAACCTTCTTCTCCATAGTTCCTGTCTATGGTTTTATGAAGATAGACTGGTTTTTGTCTTAAATCTCATATGAATCTAGCAAAGCATTCCAGGACTGTGGCTGCCGTTCATTATTGAACGAAAACCAGGAGTTTCTTTCCCTGGTGAAGAGCGGAATAAAGAAGCTAAAGGAGAAAGAGGTGATTTGTTGCTCTGTAACGAAAAAAGAAAAACTGTGCTCCTAGGTGTGAAGATTTCATAGCTATGTGGAGGCAGTGGAGCTGTGGATTCCCATTAGCACTGCCTGAACCAGCATGTGTGCTCCAGGTTTTATGAAGTGGTGCCTCCTCCCTGTTCACATTGTGCTTGTTCCAGTGCTGCAATCTGTGCTACTACAACTGTCTTAGTATACATTTGACCCAAAAAAAAAGTGCTATAGAAATCATTTCATAGTTCTGTCAGTGTGCTCTGTTCCGGCAAATGCTAGTACTTCAGATAATGTCAGATTGCAGATAGCGTAATTTGACCTGTTGTTCCCGTCAGTCATTACCTGTTAGCCTGACGAAATGTCGCCTTGGCAAGCCTGCTGTTTATTTCCTCCGCACTCAGAATACTGCAGAGGCAGGAACGCCATCTGTGCAAAAGTTCTCTGAAGCCTGCAGTAGCCATGCACAGTTCAGGGCTGATATCCAAACCTAGTGATGGCCTATGTAAAGAGCCTGCGTGAGTGAAGCAAGCGCATCCTCATGGTACGCATGTGTGCATGCATGGCCTTAGGGCTGGGTTACATGTGTCCACCAACAGGAAAAACCCAGTGTACCCCAGGCCATTCCACAAAAGCATGGCTTTGTTTCAGCGGGCCAGATCGCTCTTCAGGAATTCTTGGTGAAAAAGTGAAGATTTTCCATTTGTTTTGACAATGGAGTAGCTATGATAGCATATGCCAAAAATGTACTTCTGTTGGGCTCAGATTTAGGAAGCTGAAGGCTTTTTGCTCCTTTTTGTTTCTAGCAGCTCTAAGGTTTTGTCCTTTAAAGAATCAAGTCCGTTTGGTTTTCAGGGTAATTTCATTTTAAAATTGCCATCCCAAATTCATAGAAAAAGTTTTCAGCTTTTTCACTCCAAAATCTCTTTCTCACCCTTGGGGCAGTGCTTCACCAAGGATCATCTGCCAGGGCTGAGCAGCCATAGAGCCTGGGGGAGGGATGGAGAAAGGGAGCAGTGCCTTTGTCAGAGTACATGAAGGGCCACCCACAGCAGCCTGTCCCAGCACTGTCGTTTTGGAAGTGATACTATGTGGACAGTCCCAATGCATTCCGCGAGTCATGGTTTGTATGAATTTCAGCAGCCTTGCTGGCAGCATCTGATGCTTCTAATGCTTAATTTGTTTAATTCTTTTGCCAATGAATCTTGGGAGCATAAAAACACAGTGACACTCCCAAACCGTTAACATTAGCATATGTCTTGAAATGTTCTTTGTACATCATACTAAAAGCATTATGGCAATTCGCCGTAAAAAGAGATGTATTTTCATGAGCCACCACATGTTTTGTAGCCTTCAGTAATCCTTAGAACCTCTTTGTAAAATAGAAATAAAATTTATCTATCTCATGGGAGTGCAGCAACCATTAGTTCATTAATATTTAGATTGCTTGTGAAGTTCACTAGCAACATGTTACTGATGTTTAGACTGAGAATTTCTAGTTCCATGTTTAATAAATGCATTCTTCCCCACTCATTTCCCTTTTCGTTCTTGCTTTTCAACTCAATATTTCTCTGCTTTTCCTAAATTTAATTAATTTCTCCCTTCTTGCTTTGGTAGTTTCATGATTACTTTAAACCGCACCTTTCCCATCTTCATGGTGCTAGCTTGGATATATTCAGTTTCCATGACTGTGAAGAGCATAGTGCTGGAGAAGGAAATGCGTCTGAAAGAGGCTATGAAGAACAGGGGTATAACCAACGGGGTGATTTGGTGCACTTGGTTCCTGGACAGCTTCATCATGATGGCTGTGAGCACGTTCCTCCTTACAGCCCTGATTATGGTAAGGATTCCCATTCTCAAACTCACTGTTGTGTTTGCACTGCTGATACCAGTTTGCTGTTGAGGAAGAATAGTAGCCATTCAAAGGGAGATGGGAATGGCTGGTGGCCTGTTCTGATCGCAGCACATAGCAGGCTCTTTCTTCTAAGCAGACCTCATGACAGCATCAGCAGTTGGCAGAGACAGAAAGGTAAATTCATTAGTAAGATTTATTGTGAGATTCCCCCACAGAACAATATATCAAGCTGATTACTCTGTATATTGTATTTCCTGTAGACAAAGGCAGATCTCCCAGTAAATAATAATTATTGCTTTCAGTAGAAGGGATCATAATATGAAGAATTTTAATCTTATAATTCACATTATGTGATTCATTTATAATATTCAGTGCTTGCCTGCTTAGAAATTATGTCACTATTTCAATGGGAAAAGAGACTGCAAGGACAGAACTTTCAGAATAGCATGAAAAAAAGAAAAAAAACAACAAAACAAACCAACAAACCCTTTTGCTTCTGTGACTCAGAATTGCTGTCTTTTTTGTAACTTTTCAAGACAGTTTGGATGTTGTATCTAAGGTCTACCTCTTATCTCTGTTACCTGAACCAAGCTCCTCCTAGCTGCTATTTTTATAAGGAAGAATGCCCTTGTATCATTTCTGATGTGAGGAACTGGTGTTGGTAGAAATGCGTAGTTAGGGTTCAGTCTGCTCTACCTTAAGAGCCTGCCCTGATGAGTTGTTCTAGTTACTTGTGGTTCCATTGCAGCTTGGGTCGATAGAGAAAGCTTACTTTATTTGCTACACTGGTTTAACTGAAAATCAGAAGGTAGTTAATACCAGAGAGGAATGTGCTTCTACCTGTAATTCGCTTCCTTTCCTGGATTTCACTATGCTAGTGTGAGACACCTTTGTAAATACATTCTTATGAGAGATTGTATCACTGTTGATAAAGGCCCAGTGGGATGTTGCAACAATGTTGAGACCTATTTATAGCCTTATGGACCTATATGAGCCTTATATAAGGCTCAAACCAAAGTTTAGCCTGATAAATTGGTCTCAGCATTACTTTTGAGGAGTAAATAGTAGCAGTCCAGTAGTAGATGTCCATGCTCTTCTTGAGAGGGAGCACTGAATCTACAAAAGCTCTAAGGAAGAAAGGTAAATGAAAGTTCACCCAGTGGGTTAGTTAGTACACAAGGATCTCTGAGAAGCTCTACTTGGATTCCTCAGCTGTGATACCCTTCTGGAGTTTGAATATAATTTAAGTGCAGAAGCTTTATATTTTTCCGGTTGTTTTTTGTTTTTTTTTTAAGATGCATTTTGTCAGCATTTAAGATGCATTTTGCTTGCATTGTCTTTCTTGCACATGAAGCAGGTGGACTGAGGAGATGAGATCAATGAAAATTTATTACGATAAATAGATTTTGTTTAAACTGTATAAATTTCCAAGCAAGCACATCTTGTTTGGAATCATTTGCTTATTAAGACAGGGACAGAATGTCCATTTTCAATCAGTTATGATCTTAATTCAGTCATAAAATATGAACTCCACAGCCTGTTGTACTAACTTGAAGTCACAATCCAGGAGCAGGAAGAAAGTTAGATGAAGGATGTGTTCTTGTAATGACCTCAGGTGTTGAAACATTACTGCCTGGGAGAGTTAGAATTCATATTAGGCAAGAAAGACTGGCTTATTACTCATTACAGGTTACATGTCAGTGGCAATTCTGACCTTTTCTGCTAGTTCAGAAAGAGGCAATACTTCTAAAGTTTTACGTTTTCCTTTTGCTTACAGTGCGGACAAGTATTACATTATAGCAGTCCACTTCTCTTCTTTCTATTCCTACTGACATTCACCACAGCCACCATAATGCAGTGTTTCTTGTTCAGCACCTTCTTCTCCAAAGCAAATGTGGCAGCTGCCTGCAGTGGAGTCATCTACTTCACCTTGTACCTGCCCCACATTATCTGCTTCATCTGGCAAGACCGCATGACTGTTAATCTGAAGATCCTAGCAGTAAGCTTTTTACTGATTACATGGTGTCTCTGGGTTCAAATTTTAGCTGCCCTTCTCGCTGTGGATATGTGAGTAATGAAGCGTTGCACGCTTCTTCCTCTCTGCTTTACTAATTCAGAATTAACTCTGAATCTCTCTCTAATAATTAGGGATTGCAAGTGAGTAAGCTTTTAGCAGACCTGGTGACCAAGAGGTATTCTCATGGCTTTTGGAAAATTCAGTAAAATTTATTTTGCTTTTTGAATACTAGGAGATTAGCATAATGTTAAAAAAGTTTTGAACACTTCCTTATAAGTCAAAACAAATTTAATTTATGGTATGTGTAATAAATACAAAGGCAATTCACAAAAGGGGGACAGTTATCTTTCTCATGTGCTATAACCTAGTTAACAGGGTAATATCTAAGGATGAGAGGACCTCAGGTTCATATTCCTTCTTTAGCTGAACATAGAGTTAGAATTTGAACCCAAGTGCCAAAGCGCTGAGAAATATCTTCCATCTAAGAAGTTGTAGACATTCTCCATACAGTGCTTCCTTGTTGGTTCTCTTCCATAACTGGTAAGATACTTAACAATTCAGTGGAGCTGGAAACTTCTTGCTGTTTTTTGAAATGGAATTGTGAACTCACAAAAGGTATACACTGCAAAGTTCTAGATGCATCTATAATATTTTCTGAACTGAGACATTAATGGAAAAACAAGCTGTGAAGGTTGCCTAGTAGCTAAAGAAAGTACAGCTATGGTTGAATTCAGTCTGTTATGGCTAAATACTGCTTAGAATTGCCAGCATTCAGAGGATTAAACATCCCATTCCAATATAAAAGTGAAGCCACTTTTCCATGATCATTTGTTAGGCATTCTGAATTTTTGAAGTCCAGTCCCTAAAAGTCATCTTTTTTTGTGGTTGTTTTACAGAATGTTCCTCTGTCTGAGTTGAATGTAATTTTTCTTTTATTCCAGAGTTTGCTTTCTCAAGTAGCTTTTGGTTTCGGTACAGAATACTTGTCACGCTATGAAGAGCAAGGTCTTGGCCTGCAGTGGGGTAACATCAGAACTAGTCCTTTGGAAGGAGATGAATATAGTTTTCTTTTTTCCATTAAAATGATGCTTTTTGACGCTTTTCTCTATGGAATACTTTCTTGGTATCTTGACAATGTTTTGCCAGGTATGTCAATTTGTTATTCATACAAAGTAGTGACAATTGTTGTAAACTGAGTTAGTCTAATCAGTCTCTGAGTATTTCCGTGTCAGAAAAAGGGTATTTGACATTGTAGACCATAAGTCTTATCCAGTATAGCACCACTGGTTTATTAGGGGTTTCCACTTTTCTCTTTTTCTTTTTCCTTTCTCTTGTTTTAGTCCTGAAAAGAATGGAAAAGGAGGAGCAATTTCTGGTCCTGTTTTAAAATTTAAATAGAAAATAAATCTACAAAAATATCATTTGTTAAAAGCCAATTTGTGTACATATTTTTCTTTTGAGAAGTTTTGACCATTTCTAGTAAGATTTTTTAAAATTTTTGAAAATATAGAAGTAACAGTTCTAGTTCACATATATACTAAGGCCACATTAGGCCGATTGTTTCTTAAAGGATGGTGTTATTTCCTGAGACATATACTGTGTCCTAGGCAGCTGTGAAAGTTCCTGTGTGGATTTATTTTATTTCTAAATGGGTATTCTGGTTCTAGTCGAGTTCACAAAAGGATTTCCTTTATTATCAGTTACAAAGTTTGGGAACTTTCTTTGTGAGAAAATGCTTTGTCCTTGTAGCTTAAATGGTTGGCTTGCTTCTCATTGAATATTGTTACAATATGATAAACGCAGACTGTGACGCTGTACAAGCAAGTGAGCTTTCTTTTCATTTATTACTCCCACATGGGAACAGCAGTTCCAGAATGTGTTTCTTGGCAGATGGCTTGCTTTCTTTCTTTCTTTCTTTCTTTCTTTCTTTCTTTCTTTCTTTCTTTCTTTCTTTTTTCTTTCTTTCTTTCTTTCTTTCTTTCTTTCTTTCTTTCTTTCTTTCTTTCTTTCTTTCTTTCTTTCTTTCTTTCTTTCTTTCTTTCTTTCTTTCTTTCTTTCTTTCTTTCTT
>Ga0065711_1011131_pt1 | contig 19800 bp, 16 predicted proteins | sample Hoacrofraction12_FD_59098 | JGI IMG/M metagenome (GOLD analysis project Ga0065711, IMG submission 59098) | Hoatzin crop microbial communities from Cojedes, Venezuela - Epithelial fraction 12 v2 (version 2) | ecosystem: Host-associated > Birds > Digestive system > Esophagus > Crop | place... | reverse complement strand
GTCCTGTGCAGCCTGCTGTAGGTGACCCTGCTTCGGCGGGAGGGTTGGACTAGATGACCCACAGAGGTCCCTTCCAACCCCAAACATTCTGTGATTCTGTGATTCCAACCTTAATGATTCTATGATTTTAGGATTCTATGATCAGCTGCGGCTGGGAGAGGAGGCTGAGTGCCGCAGGCAGGACAGATACATCCCTTTCTTCATCATCCCCCAGCCAGCAACCATAATATCCAGACTGTCATTATAATGTCTGTTCTGTGAGACTGAAAAAACCAAATGTCCAATGTAAAAGAGATGTTTATTGATGGAAGGGGATACATGATTATGATACAGATCTGGAGAGATGTGCTGTGAAAGGAAATACAGAATCAGACACTAGCTCAAACGATGTCACGGATTCCCACTGTGATTAATAAGGTGAAATGGGCTTTTCCAGGACTTAATGACAGAAGAAAACAGGGTGATTGACCACTTGTTGAACATTTATGATGGTCCTGCAGGGAAAAATCCAAGAGAAAATAACCTCAATGAGAACAAAACCAACAGCTGCAGGATACAAAATACGGTTTCAGGATACTGGGCAGTCAGCCCCTTCTGTGCAAAACAGACAAGAGCTGGAGCAAGGGCTGGCAGCAAGCTGTGCCTGTACCCCTCGGGAACTGCTCAGCAGGTAACAGCCAGCAGGACAGCTATGCTGGGCAGGACACAGACCTGAACGTCCCTGCAGAAAAACAGCATCATACCTCTGACTAGCCAACACACCACCTCCATGATTTGTGTCACCTCAGATGTTCTCCTTAGATAATGTCCTAGCTGGGCAGGAAGGGGTTTCTGTAAGGCCATGGGAAGCACCCTGCCTGTGCCCATGAAGCACAGGCTTCAGAGGGGAGGCTTTCAAGGACAGCTCTAGGTGCATTATTACTGGGTAATTACTTTGGTTATCACCCTAGAGGCTGAGCTCTTCCCATGAACAGCAAAGTGGTCTCCACTGAGCATGTGTCATGGGACAGGCAGGATCTGGCCACTGTCTCTGGTTGCTCCCTGAGAAGCCTGGTGGAGACCGAAGACTCAATTTCTGCAAGGTTATTGCCCTACTCACCCTGCCAATCCCTCTGCTTGTGCTGCTTTATACTTCCCTTTCTCACCTGCCTGCGTTTTATTCCGGCTTTCACTTACGTTTTCTAATCATTAGTCTGTTTCTGCAACAGCCTCTTTGCAAGGTGACGTATACTGAGCAACAGCATACTCCTCTGGAAAAGAAGGAAAGAAATGTTCCTGTTAGCCTGGAGACCACTTCCCGTGCCTTTCCCTGGAGGACCTTGAAATCTCCTTTCTTCTGGCACATGCATTTTTTGTAACTTTCCAGTCATGCCCACTTGTCACCTTGGGCATGAGACCAACCTCACTAAAGTGAAATGAGTCTCTCCCCTGGCACTAGATCCAGATCCTGATAGAGTCCGGAGGAGTGTTTGTTTCAGGAGTGCTGGTTCTGGGTTTCCCTTAATGCAAGTAGTGTTTCTTCTGTTCCTGTCCCTCCCTCAAACTTCATACTGGTTAAAATCAAAGACCTACCTGTTTCATAGTAATCATAGATCTGCACAGGAGCTGGCTTGGTATGAGTCACTACAAAGTCCTGTTCAACTGAGAAAGTGATTTCTTTCCTTTTCTTCTGCGAGATCTGAGAATGGAAGAATGGGAATCACATAAGTCTTTTTATTTGTATAACACCATCTGGAGCAGACCAGGGGGGAAGGTGGTCAATTGTATATTCCACATGTCACTGACGCCATGCATACAGGTGTCAGATATCCATTTTCTGCCTGCCAAACTGGGATCAGAAATATGCTTGGAGAGTCCAAAGTGAAATGCAGTGAAGAACTGTAGGTTTCCTATCCTACTTGTATGACTGGATTCTGTAGTTACTATGCATACCATTGCCAGAGAGGGAAAACCTGTCGCAAAGGACTGAGCTTAATTCTCCAGGACCTCCCAATGGTCAGGATGATAAAGTCTGGCATTCCAGCCTCTCCCATTTCAGACATGAACATTACATGCCACCAAGAATCTGGGAATCAATGTACATCATTGGGATATTGGCTTCTGCTGGTAGATAGTTCTGCAGGGCCCTAAGCAAGTGTACTTTTACTATGTAAAGCCTGATCCAGGGATTAGATTACACTTGGGAATGAACTAGTGTAAGAGAAAGAATATCTTTCTGGAGGAGATCAGAGCATGTTTCATGTCCTGTTGGAAGGACTGAGGTTTACAAGAAGCCTGCCAAGGGGGGACACAAACATGGGAATCGCTTTTCTGGTGTTTATCTGCTGTTGACTGAAAGAAGACAGAATTTTGATTAATTTCTATCTGCTTTTTTGGTTAACTTATTTCTAGTTCCTAGTAGGGCAGGCATCAGTTTGAAGCTGTAACCACTCTGTAGGTGCATCTATTACATCCTGGTTTTGCCCTTTTTCTAAATCGAATAGACAGTGATCAGAACTTACATTTTCCAGATAAAGAAGAACATGGTTTTTCTTGTTTTCTACTTGCATCACTGTATGGCCGTCAATGAGCTTTAAAACAAGGAAATGGAGATAAACTGATATATATGTTTACAATTAAAAAGCAAGTGCTACCTTAGACACCAGCACTGCCTGGCTATGGGATCAATTCTGTTTCTAGCCAGGTATCAAGGGCTGGCAGCTGATTTTTAGAGCCCAAATGTTGCTGAATAGATGAAGGGGAGTGGGCAAAAATTACCACTTGACTTAGTGGGGGGTATGAGCACTTCCCAAGTGCGTGAGAGGCTCTGCAGTTCATTTTGGGGATACTGCCTGCCTCCGATGGCGTACAGGTTTCAGAACCAGTCTGGCAGATTTCCCACCCTTCCCCTACCTGGGCAGTTCCAGCTCCCAGTTGCAGCTGCCAGCTGGTCAGGCTCTGGCGGGAACCCCTCCTAGTTTTTAATGTGGGGAGGTCTGTGTGCTTGTAGCTCCCTGCAGGGCATTCCTTCCACCCAGCAATGCAGGCAGTGCAGCCATGCAAATGCCTCGCAGGGTTTGTGGGTGAATGCTTCTTAACCAGGCCTCTGTTTTTCATCATGATCAGTTCTCTGTCCCTGGGGTGACTCATTTAATCTTGCTCTTATAGCTTACCTTATCCAGGGAAGACTTAACAGGAACAAAGCCAGAGAGCATCTTCACATCGATGATGACCATGTTGGAGCTGCTGCGCTTCCCCATGTAACTGAAACAAGAGGGGCCCCCATCAGCCTGGACCGTACCTGGGGAAACAAACCTCAGCTCTCAGCTCCTGGCCTCGTACAGCGCTGGGAGCCTGGAGGGAATCACATGCACCTGCTGACTGGCTCAGGTGGGAGACACTGGGGAGGCCCCTAGTATGGAGAGGCCAAATATGTGCTAAGTGCTAACGCTGTCAGTTATTGCCTGTATCACAAGGTCTTCCGGGCTATTGTGTCCTACCAATATCATCAACACATTGATTAGCTCATGGTTCTTGACTTTGTAAGCAGAACTGAAAACACACAGCACTCTTCTCTGTGTGTTTTGTCCCCTGTGCAGCTGGTTTGTTGATGGCACGTTACCTGCTTACAAGGACAATATCAAATTTTGCTGGTTGATCCAGTGGACAGGAAGCATTTGATATCCGTACTGAGAGCGAAAATCCAAAGGCCCCCTCTGGAAGGTGAATGTTGTATCTCAGTGCTGTCTGGAAGAGGAAAAAACCCTTTTGTTTGAGCATGCCAAGGGTTTTTCTTTGCATTGTAAAAAAACAAATGTCAGACTTCATGAAGTTTCCTGGCAATGTTGCTCTTGGTTTTATGTCAGTGACGAACACATCAGATTTTTGGTCTGTAACAATGAAGGTGCTTGTACCCAGAGTCACCTCCCAGAGAAAAACAAGTTGCTGATCAGAAAGGACTCTTTTTTACCATGCTGTGACTCCACAGGAGCCAGAATGTGGGCTGGGGAAAAGAATATTTAAATAGTTTAGGGAAATCAAATAATGAGGAAAAATAAAGAGAAATCAGATTGAGAATCATCAAAAACATTACTGTATTGTATGAAGAATGTAAGACACAGTGAAGAGGAGAGCAGACGCTTACTTGCATAAGTACGCATCCGCTGCCGTTCACTGTTAGGCTGTATTTCCCAGGGACCTCAGGAAGGGGAGTCTGTTGCAGCAGAAGCCTGTTCTCATCGTTGACAATAAATACCTTCTCGAAGGGCTTTTTGGAAGTGATCTTGACTAAATTTTGTGTAACAGAAATGTAGGTGGCCTCACCGTAAGCAGCGAGGGCTTGAAGAGCAATGACTGTGTCCTGAAGGAAAAGAAAATAATAAAAGACCATTAGCTATACAGCATGACCGGTACAGAGGAGGTCAAAGTCACAGTTCCAATATGAAGCACAGTCACTTCATCCTGGCTAAAGAAACCCTGAATTTGTGCATAATTTCAGGGTTCTCCTATATAAGGAGCCATTTCACAGAATCACAGTTTTCTTTCTGGCATGTATGTTTTATGGTAGAAAAAATCTCTCTACTCGTACGAAGCTCTCAGAACAGAAAATCTGAGCACTAGGGCACACTTCTAGAGTTTTTCATGGTGGTGACACACGTGTTTTCTAGGGAACTACAGAGCACTTCTTGGTCATATAACAGCTGGGACTTAGTGTTTTCCGGGCTCATCCCTGACACAAATATCTGAATTTGTTGCTAGTCAAATTACTCTTATGTGGCTTTAACCTTTCCGTAGTCAAGAAGAGGGGGGAAAAAAAAAAGAAGTATTTTGGCTTCTCTAAGAGAAAGGCTTGGTCTCTGTGTGTTTGAGACAGCAGATACAAGAGAGAAATAGGACTAGGTAGTCAAAGCCCCACTGGCATCCTGAACCAGTGTCCCAGTTCCTAGGACTGACTGGGGAGTGGAAGGGAGTTTTGGCACCTGGGTGGAAGAGAAACCTCCATAGGGATTCTGTTGCCGGATGATCCACTGCACAATCCCCGAGGCCTTTGTGAGATCCTTTTGATTCTGGTTGGGTTTGCAGAGCAATGCACACAGCACGTAACTGGTGATCTCAACTTCAGCTGATGGGGCATGGTCAAGGAAGGAGGGAGATTTTTCTGATGGAGACCTCTCCTCCTGCTCCCAGTGCAGTGAACCATCTGAATGAACAAAGAGAGGGTGAGTAGCAACCAGGATGGATTAGGGGTGTCACTGCCCTATGCTGCCTCAGAGACATACTGGGTCCTGGCCTCTTTCTTACAAGTGTTCTCTACAGAGTGACAGATATGCTGTAAATTAACTCCACAGACTATTTGTGGAGGTTGGTTCATGTGCCCATACTCTCAGTATTGTCAAGGTTAGACCGTGCACCTTCAGGAAGAGCCGTTCCCTCTTCACAGTTCCCAAAATGGCTGAAACTCACCAGCTTCCTTTGCTGATTTTTGTAGCTCTCCAAGGAATGATTCACATTTTTCTGCCTTGCCAGCTAAGCAGAAAGCATAGGCCATGAGTGCCTGAGTGTAAACGTCACTGATATTCTTCTCAGATGCAGTCTCCAGACAAAAAAAGGCATTTCGGACTACAGGGTACTTAAAAAAAACAAACAAAAAAAACCCCACAAACAAATCAGAAAACCATATGGGTCTAATTCAGAACAGTACTCTTCACCTGTCTGAACATTTATTTTCTTTAAGCCCGTTCTTCATCCTGTCGCTGTCACAGCAGTGAGAATGGGACTTCAGTTTGTATAGCAACTTCAGGAGAGAGAATACAGAATTCTTTAAGGAGGGATTTCAGAGGAGCCATCAGACAAATCAAGTAGATTTTCAGTGTATTCCTGAAGACGTCAGTGTATAAACAGAAGACTGTTCTGTTTCTTTCACAGCTAATTTCTTCTGCTTACCTGTGTGATAATAATTCACTCTGTACTGCTATGGTCAAGAGTCTGTTGTCTTGAACAAAACCAACCCAGTATTCTCTATCCTCAGTGACTCTGGCGTAATTTTAATTCAATTCTGTGGAGTTGGAGTAGGTTTACACCAAGTAAAAAATGTTTCCTAGTTTGACTCTGTGTGCTCACTAATGCAGTAATCAGGAAGGTCCTCAGAAAGGATATGATGAATTGGAAGCAGTGAAACTCCTACACTGAAGTCCAACATCTCCTCTGTAGTCTCCTTTGTACTAGCCACTTTTTAAAAAGCACACATCGGCTTTTCACTCTGACGGATCTTTGCTTTTCCAACATAGCTTTTAGTTCCATTTGTAGACTTCATGGATTTACCTGCAATAATTTACTTTCTTGACTGAGCCATGTTTAAGGCTAAGCTGTAGTGTATGGGTTACTACCTATTAAGTTTTATCATCAGAAAATAAAATGTGTCACTAAATGTCTTGGGTCTCTCAGATAGCAGATCTAATCCCACTGAGGTCTGTACAATTTCTGCTTGAACACTGGTGGTTTAAGAGGTATAGAGATCGTGAACTTCTCTATCACAGCAACTAGTGCATATACAGAGAAGGGTCACATTCCCTGGGAGCTTGGTCTCCTTCTCTTTCTCTATCCTTACTACCTACACAATTTGTAGCAGATGCTGGAGCCAAGTCAACAACTTAGGACCAATACCAGCTGAATACCAGCAATGGAAGGTCTCCTTACCGAGCCAGAGTGCCCAGCTTCTAGCATGGCAATGGTGATGTAGGCAGAAAGTGACAGCTCGTCATCTACTCCTCCCTGAAAAGAACATGCAGAGAGGAATTTTCAGTGAATGGCATGAGTGAGAAGCGTTTAAATATGAACTGCCATATCGCAGCTGTGAGAGCATAGCCAGCTCTGGAGGCAGTCCACAAAGAAGCAGAGCATGCACATAGCAAGGATGGCTCTTAAATCAAGAAAAGCCTGCTGTTATCACTTCAAAAAACATCACTCCCTCAAGATTACAGTCCTTTAACCCTGTCTCAGGTGCTCATAAGATGTAAAATAGAGTGTGGGGAAGCTGACTGAGCTCAAAATAGTCATTGTAAGGTGTGGAGAGTTAGCCCTTGGCAAAAGACAGACGTTTGGAATGAAGTATAGTTTTTGACAGTAGTGGGATAGCGTGTTCTTGATAAGAGTGTAAATTTGACCAAGAAGTAATTCTCTACCACCTTCAAGGCGTTGTTGAAGAGTTTCCCAACACTTCGGAAGCAGCCATCCGGCTTCTGTTTGCTTGCCAGCCACATCAGAGTTTGAGCCTGGACATTGTCATCAATATAAATGAAGTGACTAGCTTGTGCAAATGATTTGTACACAAAGGCAGTGAGCCTGCAAGGAAAGATGAAGCTGTGAGATGAGCCTTGGAAACAGGAACAGAAGAAGTCACCCTTTCCATTCGTGCTAGGCATGATGATGAAGAGTTACAGCCAACATATTGGTGGCTTCCTTGTTCTTTGTGTGCTACTCCAGGAGATGGGAGTTAAAGGAACAGTAGCTAGATGGGACACCGGAAAGGTGTCCAACACACTCTGGGGCTGATCCTGGCTACAGACCACTGCAGTGGGTGGGGTTTAGTGGGACACAGCAGGACTGCAAATCAAAAAGTCACCTGGGTCTTTAGGGATCACCTTCTGTCTGCGCACTCCACCTGGCAGGGAGTGGAGAGCCATTTTTCATAGCACCTACAGAGTCCCAGTCCTAGCCAGCTCTACACATCTGATTCAGCTAGTGAAGATGCCTTTTACCTGCACTGAATGAACTAAATGCAGATTAATCTCTGAGTCATTCCTGCTCCCAGTCACTCACCAGGTGTTTCCTTCTTTATCTCTGGTGCCAAAAATGCTGTAGGACCCGTCGGGATGTTTGTATGACAGCTGCTTCTGGTAGCCTGCAACAATACGGAGGAGCAAACGTTCCCTAATTTAAAAAAAAACAAAGCCTATTCTGTTTATTATCTGATTTATCTGAAACTACAGTGGGAAAGCACGGAAAGGCAAGATATATCTACCAGGTAGTGGGAGAGCCCCGAGGGAGCTTTGATGGAAGCATGGAACATCTTTTTCTGCAGAAACAGAGTTACAGAATAGGCAGAGCAGTATCAGCTCTGTGCTGTAACTAAGCTAACAGGATTAGGATACATGCTGTGTCTGGGTGGAGGAGGAGAAAGGGACTGAAAGACAGAACCTGAAAGGAAACATGACAGTTGAGTCTCAGCAAAATAGGATAAGGAAAGAAAAAGATAAAGCAAAGACGGCAAATGTCTTGATCAGGGTAGTCCCTTGGGTCGCTGAGTAGCACTACAGCAGCAGTGTCACACTGCTAGGATAGCCGTGCTGCTGCTTCTGCTCTCTGGGTCTCAAGGGGAATTTCAGCGTGCATCGTAAAGGAAGTACAAAACTCTCACCGCTCACTAAATATCCGATGGCCTTGGCTTTGACCTCCTCACTCAGCTGCCCTGTCTTGTTCAGATAGTCCAGGACGTAGATGTTGGGTGCAAACAGGACCATGTTCTGCTCCCCGCAGCCGAAGGGCATCTGGAGGAGCTGGTGCACATTCTGCATGGCAGTGCCCATGATGTCACCTGGGGGAGAGGAGATGCTGGTGGGATTAGTACAACTCACAGCCACCGAAATAAACAATAATTTCCATTCAGTAGGCAGAGTCAGGGAGAGCCTAGCTGGGGTTGCAAACCTATCTGATACCACTGAGATTTCCAACAAGCATGAAGTTCTCAGTGCTGAGTGATTGATTTGTTCTGTTCTGCTTCGCAGTCAACAAAGAAATCCCTTCCCTGCCTCTCCCTACATAGTTTAAATTGCCAGCACAGGAAACACTACCTATTTTAGTGCCCCTTCAAGCAGATAGTTCTTATTAGAAATGAAAAGAAGAACTTCTAGGAAACTCCTGTTTCTAGAGGAGGGAAGGGGAACAGCCCAGATATGCTGCAGTGAACCATGTATTGCACAATTAACAACTAATGCTGAAAAGGAACATTGTTTATGCAGATGTATCATGGACCACTTTTAAATTGTTATTTTAGGAAAGATAGCACAGACCCAGAAAGGGATTTCTGGAACGACCTGCAACCACCAACATTACAAAGCAAAGATTCTATGACCAGGAGTCATGTAACCAAATCCAGGTCCTTTCCAGAAAAAGACTGGCAAGATTCCAATAGCATCTCTGATTTGCAGGCGAGTGGAAAAAAGTCTTACTGACACGAGCCTGGCTGAGGGCATAACTCAGAACTGTGCTACTTCAGAGCAAAACTTTCAAATGCAATAAATTTAATCAGAAAACTGAAGAAGGATGGAACCAATATTTAGAAAATTCCTTTCTCTGGTGCAGCGAAGGGCATTGCTGGAGAAAATTAGAATCGGTCTCTTTGCTTAGAAGTTTGCCACACAAAGACTGGAAACTCATATCTTGAATCCTGACAAAGCTTTCATATTATATTTTTTTACTTTTTCTTTCTTTTTATATTTTATTAATTTTGTATTTACCAACAACAGAAAAGGAAGCTCTGGCTGATGCTTCCACCACATTTGTAGGTAGATCTAGAGCAACATCTTGAGTAACAACATCATCTGTGGAGAAAAATATTAAGTGTGTTGAGGTCATTTGTATAGGAACAATGGTTATAGCAGTGAAATGCTCCTGGTAGAAACTGCACAGTGCAAAATTGCACACAAGAGACAACAACAGACAGAAACTTAGAGCTGTCTCTAAGATCATCAAGAGAGGAGGAGCACAGCAAAACCAAAATTGTGAAAAACAGACCAAAGTGTGCAGTAAATATCATTGCTCAACAGAAATCAGTTGCACAGGGTAAGGCTGGTGCTCCCAGGCTGTAGCGTCTGTGAACCCTGGGGATTTCTTTGGTGAGACACTGGGAAGAGCTGGTTGGTGACGGTCAGGTCTGCTTGTGCCTGTTTTAGGGGGAGCTTCCAGGAAACATTGGAAACTGTTTGCCATCAGCACCGAGATGGTGTGGAAGGGAACGTTGCATTCTCTTTCCCATTCTCACTAAGAGTGGAAAGATGCAAGCTGCAGTTATCTTTGGAACAGAGGACAGCAGTCAAACACGAGTGCATGAAATGCAGAATAAATTTTGCACAAAAAGGCCATCTCTGTTTGGTAGCTCCATAGCAGCTGTCCTTCAGCATTTGGAGCACTTTGGACTGCAGCACAGACACTGCCAAAATGACATGTACCAGATCGCACAAGGAATTGAGCTGTAAGCACTCACGCTAGCTGCCTTTTGGGCACCTCTGAGGAAAAGGGGAGAGACAGCATTAGCCAGCATTGCAGGAAAGGGTGTAAACTCCAACCTTCCTTTCAGTTCCTCTCAGGATAGCAGTACATAAGACCCTTACCTTTTGTACAGATGAGGGAGTTTTGGGTCTTTTCCCTTCTGACACCTTCAGGCTGCATGGCGATGGAAAGAAAAGACAAGCGTAGTGGATGAGAACAAAGCATGCAGAAGAAATGCAATGACAGAAGAGCCAGCCCCTGCCCCATCCTCCTGCATCATAAGTCAGATGGATTGAAGCAACAGTGTACCAGTTCATACTTCATGTGGCTGCTACTAAAAGGGAGTTCCCATCAGATGAAGTCCCTCATTTCCAGTTTCTCCTCTGCATGAGGGAGATGTGCTCTTACCAACACCCACTGATCCTCATGGAAGAGGACATCAGATGGGAGTGGACTTGGTCTTAAATTGAACAGCCAGCCCCTGTCCCAGCCAGATGAAGATGGAGCCAAATCAGGAGTTCTTTAGGAATACTGAAAAACTTTTACTTGCTTTTGGTATTTTTGCTGCATTTTTCTTTTCTCATGGAAGGGAGCACAGGGCAAACAGTAAGAGCTATCAGCAGTACCTCAACCAACAGTGTTCTGATCTGAGTGTCCCTGTAGTCAATACTGACGTTCCTAGGCGCTTTGTCTCCACAAGGTCCATCATCCTCGGTCTCTGCAGTAATGCTGAATACTACATTACCTGAAATAGTAGGAGAAAAGGAGAAAAAAAATGGACATCTATCATGCAGAGTGATGGTCAAAGTAAGAAATTTCACCTAATAGTGAATATCTACAGTTATTAAGTAGTGCAACATAGTGAATGGTTAGTCACTCTAGGTGAGATATGGGAAGAGAGCTGATCTCTGAAAATGGGAATGATAAACACACTGTAGCTGTAGAGGAGCTCTTTAGCCCAGACAGCTGGAGAGATCAGTGGTAGACCAAGTTCTTCAGGTTGGAAGATGACCATTTTTTTCAGATGAGGTATAAATTTATTAGTATCAGTCTCAGGACAGAAAACCAGGTAGATTCAAAGGCACTTACCGATTTCTTTGGGGAAAATATTCCAGACATAGGTCTTTCTTTGCTTGGCACATACACATCCATATCCATCGTCCTCTGGGGAGATGAGTTTGGACTGATAATCAGTGGAATCTGACAGTAAAACATTAATCTGAGAACAGAAAGAAGAGTGTGGTGGGATGAAGGTTTTGTACCATAGGCAAATGATACTTTATTGTTAGAGGAGGGTGAGGTAGTCTTTGTTTATGCCCAGTGTTAACAGTGTAGAACAGATTTAAGGCCTGGGATGATGGTGTTAGATGAATCATCCATCAGATGTAAGCTGAACAGTATTCCCTTTTGTGTCTCATGACACTATCCATTGCGATGTTAAATATCCTATGCATACATCTGATTCCTGATTAAGATATGGAGTTATGTTCATTTGACCTGGTGCTAATGGCTTTAAACTGACTTGCAGAGGAAACCACTGATCAGTGTTTCTTCTTCTGTTGTTGTCGGAATACTTGAAAAATAAAATGAAGAGATGAATGCCTCAATAAGGGAGATAATTTTTTCTAGGATGTTTGAAACCCTGGGCCTTTTTTTTTTTGTTAGGTCAAACCATCAGCAGAGTTTGGAAAAAAACATTTCTAATCTTTGTCTTGGTTTTTCTTCCTTTGGTGGTGATCTCCTTGTGAGACTGGAGAGCTGATTTTCAGCATTCAAATCAATCAGAAGAAATCTAGACTCTACACCTTCCTCTTTTTTCAGGTTTCCTAGATACAATGTAACAAACAAGAAGCCAAACAGAAGATCTGTGGTTTTCTTGCTTCAGGCATCATTTAGCCACCATGTAAGCTCATTCCATGCAGAGGTGCAGTGCACCTGTGGTCTTTGAGGCATTTTTTCCTGGAAAGTACTGAATATTGGGAGTATAGTCCCCCAGTGTCTGGGAGTAATAGAGCATCTGGCTGAACAGAGACTCTGCAGCACAAGTACTGGACTGATATGCTCCCTGTCTTGGTCCTTCTGGGAACTTTTGCCTCAGAGAAGAAGGGGTTGTCTGCTCTCCACTTCTTGGTCTTCCCACTTTCTTCTGTTTGGCCAGCACAAGCCCTTCACTTCTTCACATTTTCACATATATCCCTAAATCCCTAAAGAAAAGACCCCACTAAAACCATTGATGGCTTGCATGACTGTGGATGGTAAATAATACTCTGCAAAGTACTTGTTTCCTTCCTTTATGGACCTCTAGATTAGACAGTTGCTTATACACCCATACTAGTCACGGTTTACACAGACCTCTCTCTGCTTTGTAGTGGCTTAGGAAGACAAATCCAGCCTGGATAAGCTGTCTTCAGAGAGAATGAGCAGTACATCAGTGCAGAGCTGGGACAGATCCAGTCATCTACACCAATCTTTTTTTTCTTTTTTTTTTCTTTCAGACTACAAAGGCTGCAGCTTCTATGGAGGTGGGGTAGATGTGGGCAGAAGCACATACCTTAATGCAGTGGCCAAGGTAGTTGAAGACATTGGCTCTAAGCAGGAAATCTTCTCCTCGGATGACAGAATAAGGCAGGGTCAAGTCCACAAAGAAAGGCTGGAAGGCTGTCAGGGTGGCAGGCACAGACATACCAAATCCAGCCAACTCTTCCACACAGAAGGCACTGGCCTTCCATTCGGTGATGGTGTCAGGGATGGTGTATGAGATGCTGGCTTTTCCAGTAGAGCTGATGGGAATAGATAAAGGATGAGTTTAGAAAGGTGAAGTTTCATATACCTTCCTTCTCAGTAGAAGCAATGGCTTTTGAAAATCAGCACTACCCATATTCTATCTGCAGAAATCCCACATCCAAGTCCCTCCAGAACTTATCACCCAAACCTTTTGAGAAAAGCCCATTTGAAAGTTCCTCTGCCCATCATTTCACTGAGTTTGGAAAGAAAATTCAGAATTCTTGTTTTGCAGAACCAAATTTTAAACAGAGGTTTCCGTCTTCTTGGGATGGAATATAACTCATGTTACACACATTGCGGGAATAGTTGTCTTTGGAGACAGGGTAATGTTATTATGGAAAAGAGAAGGGTAGGTAATGACTGAAAAATCTAGGCCTGCTATGCCAAAAGGAAAGGTGCAAGGAATTGCCACCTTGCAGGACATCAGGGGACATATGCAGTAACTCTTCAAAGCAAGGCAAAGAGAGAGAAGAGGCAGTACTCACTTAATTAGGACTATATCCCAAATCCAAGTTTCAGGGAAGAATTCCCGAATAGTCTCAAGGATAAGTCTTTTCCCACGTTCCTCTCTAGCAATTTCAGCTGCTAAGAGATAATGGGAATTTAGTCAGACCTGGTTAGTATAACAAAGACTCCTAGAAAGTACAGGTTTTAATACGCATGGGCCAGTATGAAGGATGACTACTGTTCGCCCATTTCTTTCTAACAGAGACTATCGGTAATGCCACACAAATATTAATTAGTGTTACTAATGTATCTCTGAGTTATGTATAACCTGGTATCACAGAGAAAGAAAATATGACTTGAAGTGTTTCCATCTGCAGATATGAGCCAAAGACCTAGGACTAGAACTCCAGTCACTTGGCTCTTTGATCTGTTTGCTTGTCCACCCAATCACACTGTCTTTTCAAACAAGCTCTGGTCAGAAGGGAATTGGTGTCAACAGTGTTAGCTTTGTGTGACACTCTACCGATTGCCAACACTTCCCAGGATGAAACTGGACATGAATCAGAAGTGTAGACCTAAAAGACTTTTCTGGGCATTGACTGTTATCCTAAGCCATCTCATTCTGTGCCCAACTGATATTCAATATCAATACCAATGTGATTCATGAGTACTGTCCATGTCCATGTCACATGAATACCACTTCATTTAAGGAGAAAAATAAAATCTCTTTCCTGTCTCCTATATTACCTGATGATTTGACATGGTGTGTAGAAGCCATGAATCCCGCATTGAAGAAATATGGCAGAGGTCTTACAATCTCACTAGTACAGACAACTGGTTGCCGAATCTTCGAGTTGGTAAAAAATTTCATGCCCATATCCTGTAAAAAACACATTTTGGTATTAGCCACAACTATACTGCAGCTGAAGCTTATTTCATTCCTCCCTTTTTCCTCTTACTGTCTTTCCACCATACAGATGCCCAGACACATCTACACAGAGACTTCTGGGAGCTTTGTGCATACTGGAAAATCACAGTAGTCATCAGAGTCAATTGAGAATAGATGTCCACGGGGAGAGTTTGTCGTGTATGAGTTTTACTAACAGTGTCATTTGTAGAAATATCTCAAGCTACTTAAGTGGAAACTCACTTCTACAGATCGAAGTAATGTACAAGACACTTACCCTGAGGAATTGATATACATCTGGGCCTAATCCGGATGTTACAGGTGTGTAATACAAGCCTTTGTGAAAGATGTTGTCAGATGAGACACAAGGGTCTTGGGGGTCATCTTCTAAATTGAGTCCATTGAAGATGTAGCCTTGAAAGTCTTGCAGGGGATGCATACTGTATATCTGTGAGGGGGAAGAAAATACAAAACCTGTGTGTGTGTAGAGATCAATTCTGATTACACTGTCCCGTGCTGCAAATTGCCAGACTTGAGATGTTGGCCTGTTTGAAACAATGCTCTGTTTCCTGGATTGAAAACTGGCTGAATGTCTGGACCCAGAGGGTTGTGATCAGTGACACAAAGTCTAGTTGGAGGCCAACAACTAGTGGTGTATCCCAGGGATCAATACTGGGTCCAATGCTCTCCCATATCTTCATTTATGATCTGGGTGATGAGACAGAGTGTACACTCAGTATATTTGCTGATCATACAAAACTGGGAACAGTGGCTGACACACCAGAGAATCATGCTGCCAGTGACCAGTCACCAGTTAAAATAAATCCCCCACAAAAGAGTGCTTCCAACTACTGCAAAACAAGAGCTGTCTATTGCCTCTTGTAGGTGGTTTATGACCCTCACATGCAGAGAGCGGTAGAAGTTTAACACAGTCTAACAGTCTCAGGTGGAGAGACACTGTAACGTAGGAGGAGGGACCAGTGCTGCAGTGGAAGGAGGCAATGCATTTATGTCCTGAAGTGCCATGTCTATACATTTACAGCCTCAAGTTGCATCAGGGGAGGTTTAGATTGGATATTAGGAAAACATTCTTTACTGAAAGAGTTGTAAAGCATTGAAACAGGCTTCCCAGGGAAGTGGTGGAGTCACCATCCCTGGAGGTGTTAAAAAAAACATGTAGATATGGCTCTTCAGGACACGGTTTAGTAGGCATGGTGGTGATGGGTTGACGGTTGGACTTAATGATCTTAGAGGTCTTTTCCAGCTGAGATGATTCTATGATTCAGGAAGCTTACCGTTTCTGCAGACAGCTCTGTCTCAGACTTGAGGAGCAGCACGCTCTGATCCACTGCCCTCACAGCACAGAAGGAGTTGGCAGCAGCTTCAATGACTAAACTGACATTGGAAGCTGAGCGCATCTGCTTTTCAGAGAATTGCAACTGGACCTGAAATTTATCAAACAGATGTTGGTATGGCTAATCCCTTCTTCTCGGGGTCGCGCCTGGGTTTGTGTGTGTGAATGGAGGGCAAGCAGGCAAGCAGAAGGCTTTTCTGTTAAAGCACAGATAGTCTGCCTGGAGAAGGATGCCTGGTCTTCGCTGCCTCTGATGACCAGGCCTCTGCTGTAGTGCGAGGCACTGTAAGCCTCCGCTTAGGCAATAAGCACATTTAGTGCTGTGATAGCTTAAATGAAGCCTACCTCAAGTGATTTAAAATAAAGTGTGATTTTGTCGCTGCCGTTATCAAATCAAATCTTATTGTGACACAGACTGCAAATCATGCAAATCATGTTTTTGCTCAGTCCATGGCTCACCTTTAGAAATATAGAGCAGATTCTGTTTTGAATCTATTCAGAGCAAAATCTGTTTTACACTTGTGTTAGGTAAGAGGGAGAAAGTAGGAGGGGAAGACCACATCAGTTTACTTAACATCATTTGTTGTGCCCTCTCCTAATGTTTCATGATTTTCAGCTGAAAATTCGAAAAATCAGAAGAACTGAAGATTAAAAAGACCTTAAAGGTGAAATCTGATTTTAAAATCATGAATCAAAATGTTTCAGTGCAAAAAGAATGGAGGGAAAACTTAAACCCCAGACTGTAATTTTTGCTTGCTTTCCTATATATACTTCATTCTGGTGAACACAAATTGTGTTTTTCAACAAAAAAGTGTAAAAAATTAGATTAAATAATGAAGTGGGAGAAGACTAATGTGTGTTTGCTATGCTAAAAAACAGACAGTCTAATCTAAATAAGACACTAATACAGTTCAAGAGAGGCAGGAAGCATCAGGGGGTAGTGTGGGCTTCCTGAAAAGTAGTTTTCAGTGTTGAAAGAGGATTTACCTTTTGACAGTAATGCCAGGAGGCATTGGTTAGAGGAGAGTTACAAGGAAAAAAGAAAAACAAAACCCAAAAAAACCAAACAACCTGGAAATATTTTGTGAATGTATGCGCAAAGAATTTGTATTTATCTGAGAGCAGGTAAGACTTGCCATATCTTAGTGCCTCTCACCTTGTTTTTGAAACACTTCTCAACTGGAAATCGGACACTGTCTGCCACCAGCTCCTTGGCAGGGTGTAAGGTATATACCAGCAACCGAAGGGCTGGAGCCATTTTCTCATTGACCACAAGCGGGATGGTGAAAGTGCCATTTTGGTCTATTAGAAGAGAGGAAGGGACCAATAAGGAGAGAAGCACATAGGTCTGCTGTAGTAGTAGCCTTCCTCAGCTGGCATGTAGCTGTATCAGGCAGTGGAGCAACCTGTACTTTGAGGATAAACCGAAAAATCCTGGCTTTTCCAGGAGGTGGCATGCCTGGGTTTACATCCAGATGCTCTCAGATTTATTGTGGGTTTGAACATGTGGCCAGATTCAGATAGGCTGCTAAGCCAGACACTCTGCATTCCCTTTGGGAAGATCTTTGCAGGACACTACTTCATGACTCATATCAAATGATCTCAGTGGTAGTGCTAGTATCATGCACACATGCATGGATGGAGAGAGATACAGCCCTCCCAACAGCTGCTGTGTACATCCGGGAGGTCTTGCCTTGGTCCTCAGTTCAATCATCTGTCTTGTGGGGTTTTTTTTGCCCCCCCCCCCCCTTTTTTTTTCGTTTTTTGTTTTTTAATGCAGAAACAAGGATTGGCAACTTAACTCACCAGCTTGGATATTGACTTCAATTTCCCCTGTAAGGACAATCTTGCCTTTTGCCATGCCCTGTGCAGAAAAGACCAACACATTTATGGGTTGGCAGAGGTAGGAGGGAGAAAGCAGCAATCAAGTTCAATGCACATCAACAGGACAAGGCATGTAAATTGAGATGGCTTCAAATGCTTAAACATCAGCCTTAGGGCATGCTGGATTCTGCCANTGCTGCTCCTCCTGCTGGGGCCCTTTTCACTGGTCAGGAANCAGAAGGAAGAGGAAGGGGAGGCAGAGAATANCATAAAGAGTTTCTTGAAGGGAACAGACAACAACCCTGGCCTGAGACGTTATGAAGGTGGTTCCTTGCTACGAAATAGGGTAACGTGGCCAGAAATGGGTGTCGTTTTTCCTGAGTGGATAGCTTTGCCAAACCACCTCAGTGCTGTTTCTGTTCATGGGTTGTTTACCATAGTGCTGACTGATAGTCCAAAAGCTAGAAGAGCACTCGCTGCTGTAATTGCAGTGGATGGACTGCCAGATAGCTCCCCGGTCAAATCCTTTCAGCAAACCATGCAACAACCCCACACTCACCACATAGTAGAAATTCAGGGTGTTGATGCTCTTGTATCCTTCTGTGTTCAAAACATAGTGCACAGTGATCACCCTCTTCTGCCCACAGCTTAGATCTTTCCACAAAGGCTCAATCCTCACAAAACTGTTAGTCCAGGAGTAGAAACGCTGGATGGAGAGAGTTGCATCGGGGTAGGAAGGCTCTATCCAACCTTCAGTGTGGCACTGGTGACTGGTTTTATAAGTTGCCTGATCAGGAGAGGTAGTAGGGAAGAAAAGGAAAATAAACATATGTCACTATGGAAATCATTATCACATACTGACATCAGAATAACTGGTTCACACAATGCATACATTTAAGAACTGCATCTAAAGCCAAACTGGTAAGGAAAAAGCAGCAGCCTTGCAGCAAACCATTGCACTGTAACAACTGAAATGTTTTCCTCACTTCTTTTTTAGTAATTTTTGAGAGCTCTAGAGCAGAGCAAGCACATTTTTATTACCAAAATTCAAACCCCATCCTTTTCGGCTTCAGTTTCAGAGCAGCCACCTCTCTGTCTCTGTTTAGCTTGGTTTCGTACTCACTTTCAGACTGATCTCAGGATCAAACATTTCAGATGTGTCAATACTAAACTCTGCAATGCCATTTTCATCAGTGGTGAAGTTGTCTGTGTTCTTGTTATTGACAAATAGCTGAATAACCTCATTGGAAATAGGAGAGTTGTCTTTGTCTACCAGCTTGATCTGTAGAAGAGAATGCAAGACATGTTCAGCAAGTTATCCTTCCGTATGTAGATACTAATGTTTTGCACTTCTTTGCTCTCCACACAGCAGAATTCTTCTCCCTTCAAAGCAATACTTAAGATATGAAATGTCTCTCTTCATCTCTGCAGCTATCTCAGCTATCTTATGAGGTCTGGAACAGGAGCTTCCTCAGCATCTGCTATATCATTGATAACGTCCTTCTGTGGAGCAAGAATTTCTTATGTCTCATCTATTTCCTGGGCAGTCCCTTCTGACTGACTACACATTTCCAGTTTAAAGATATAGTTTAACTTTCTTAGTCTTGAGAGTTGCTGCCGATACTTTCAGTGTCGGAAGGCCTTTTCTCCAGATCTTTGTTTTGAACACTTTTCTGATTCTGTTGACACTGTCTCTGCTGTTTATATGTTAAACAAATGCATAAAAAATAATGAATCATTAGGTGAATTCTAGGTTGCTAGAGCTGAGCGTTCATTTTGAGTTTTTTTCAGAAAAGGATGGTAGAAATAATAATATATTAAATACAAGCTTAAGCGACTGACTGTCCTCACTGTCCAGAAACAGCATGGAGACATAAGGCTTCTGAAACAAAAATAATGATACAGAACTTGAAGTATTCAGGCAAATGTTGACTTCAGCAGGACTAAATGCAACAGAAGTGAAGGTGTACAACATATGGCCAGCAACAGATGTTTCACAGTGCAGGGAAGGACCGTGAATGGCGTGTGATGGCACCCGGACAGGGACTGGGATCTGCTGCATTTTGAGAAACGGTGAATATCAGTGGCTTCCAGATAATAGTTCCCCTGATATGATCTTCAAGGTTTTTTTTTTTCTTCGCACAGAAGCAAAGAAGCTGCCTGAAGCCATCACCAGCAGCTTTGTCTCTGAGATGTGACATCGCAGCCTCCTACCACGTGTCTTTCAGCATATTTAACC
>Ga0065711_1005576_pt1 | contig 19800 bp, 10 predicted proteins | sample Hoacrofraction12_FD_59098 | JGI IMG/M metagenome (GOLD analysis project Ga0065711, IMG submission 59098) | Hoatzin crop microbial communities from Cojedes, Venezuela - Epithelial fraction 12 v2 (version 2) | ecosystem: Host-associated > Birds > Digestive system > Esophagus > Crop | place... | reverse complement strand
GAGAAGCTGTGGATGCCCCCTCCCTGGCAGTGTTCAAGGCCAGGTTGGATGGAGCTCTGAGCAACCTGGTCTAGTGGAAGATGTCCCTGCTCATGGCAGGGGGGTTGGAACCAGATGATTTTTAAGGTCCCTTCTAACCCAAACCATTCTATGATTCTATGAACATCTTACATATCAGTCTCATATAAAAACATAAAATATCCCCTACTGTAGTGTCATTAAAACATAGCTAATAAATGTTAGTTTGGTGAGAATTTAGAAAGATTCAGTCAGTATGATGGAATGATCCTCTCGTAAATGTGCATTGTATCTCTTGTTTCTACATATTCATTTTATATACATTTTATCTCACTTGGAATCAGTTCAGAAATAGTAATTTTAAACTTCACCCAGTATGAATTTTGGACTGTGCTACATCTAGATTATTTTTTTCAAATTTGAGTCCCAAACTTACCAAAACATGTTTTTGATCTTTGAAGAAATTTGCTGTGTTTTCTGAGATTGTGTTTTTCAGGCCTAAGCAAACTATTATTGTGGTGAAAGTGTCACCACAACGGTTTCTCCTGTGAAAATAAATTAACTTTTGTCCACTTAAATTACATTAATCTTGAAAGTTGTGAATCCTAACGTGTTTTCATGGACAAGAATGTTATTATCTCTTTTTTAACCATTTGATTTTTCTTACGCTTTTCCTAACAGCATTCTTTACCTAACTCTGACAGTCACCCGTAATGTAAAAGTTGTGGTAAATTACTGTGACCATAATAGAAGAAAATGGCATGGGCAAAACAGTTCTCAAGCTTTTGTCTTAGAGAAGCAGAATTTATTTATATGCAAAAGTTTGAAAACAAAACAAAACAAATGCCAATGACAACAACAAAAAACCCCGGGATGTTACTCACACTTAAAGAACATACTGTTTGTTTTCATGTTCAATCATTGATGCCCAGTGGTATACCTGGAGGTCTTGCTGATACTTTTTTAATGCTTAGCAGGCATGCATTTATTTATTTATTTATTAATGAAGAGAACTGAGTATATTGTCTTAGAAGCTTGCTTTTCAGATTCTGCAAAGTTGTTCCCAGACTGAGACTTTCGCGTTAACTTTTAAAATGGGAATTACGCAGGGCTCAGACGCGCTCTTTGCCCAGGCTGAGTGAGACGAGTGTGTTGCTGGGTTACCTTGGGAGAGGGGCTGTGGTTGGAACTCTGCAATGCCGTGGGCAGTGCATGCAAGATAACTGCCTTTGTTTTCACTAATGATCCTATTTAAAGAAGCAGCGCTCCTTGATCAGACCTGGTGGGTTTCCTGGAAGACAGGAGAAAGAATTTCCTGGAATAGTTACGTTTTGTCCCTAGAGTGAAGCAGATTTCTCAGTCTCATTTGCCACTTCACATTCCTTAGCCTGCTTTCCCTTAGTTTTGCTATTTTTTTAAAAAACCATTAGATGTAGAAAAAGGTTGGGAGAACTGCTTGTATCGTAGCTGGCTAGTGAAACTGCTATGCAGTAAGGGTACTAGCTGCTTGTGCCTTATTGGACAGTTGTTTTTCGCGTCATTTTATGCTGTCCTTTGGAGGGAAAAGGCCAAACTTTGCTAACTGTTGTGATGCAAGCAGCCCATTAGTACTAATGAAGTAAATAGTGTTGTGTATTCTTCTCTGCTGCAATTCACATCTCAGCTTTAAAAACAGATTCTCTTGTTCACTTCTTTGATCAGTGATTAGTAAGTATGGTTCCATTACAGGTATGTATCATGCAAAATTAAATGGGTAAAGTTTGACCCTAAGATAAATTACCTTTCTGAATGCATATTATTCTCCTGCATTTCTCCTCTGGAGACCTTTTTTCTCCAGAAAAGATCCTGACATACAATTTTCACACTCAACTTCTGGCTGACTTGGTAGGGCAGAAAGGTACCACAGTCAAGTAAGTGTCTGTTAAAGGACTTCCACTTGTCATAGGCTGGCTGCAGATGCTAAGATCAATGCTGACTCAGTCCTCTGTGTTCTCATCCGTATTCTGCCTTTCTGTTCCACCTTCCCCCCAACCTCCATCACATCACACATGTTGTAACTCGGTTTATCCCTTGCTTATATTATTTTAAGTGATCCCTTCCCCTCCCCGTTTGCTGGAGGTTTCCGTCCCCTCAATTACAGTCATACCACAAAGACAACTATTGAGCAGTTGTGAGAGCTAAGAGGTCAGAAACCTCCAGGAAGAGGCAGGAATGATCAGCTGGAGATGGGAACCTCCGGAAGCAGATTTGGCCTGACCGTGCAGTTTGGAGGCTTCTGCAACATCAGTCATCTGCTGACATCTCCTTACCCAAAGGAACATGCAGCAGGTTGAACAGTTCATGTGCTCTTCCATATCTCACTTTTATCCCCAAAGCAACTGCTGTTTGTACTCGCTGTACAAACTTAGCAGCCCTGCTCTGTTGTCTCATTTCCTACCATTCCCCAGGCCAGAAGCTGCTTGTCCTCCCCAAAGCACGCCAGTACTCTTCCTGCACATCCTTTCCTGTCCTTTCTACCAAACTCAAAATTTATTTTCCTGTCATTCTTGCTTTACAGTTAATGTCATTAACTAGATTCCTAATCCCAGGCCCTCCATTTGTACATTGGCCCATTGCAGGGTCCTTCTTCCCCGTACCTCTCAAGTCTTGTGTGGCAAGCCTGCAGTCACTTCATGCTTTGCTGTTTGGTGCAGGGAATCACACTTGCATGCCAAATGGAGAAACACCTCTTCTAGAAAAAGTACTCTAATCAGAGGTTGCAAGGCGGTTCTTTGTTGATAACTAAGAAAAGGTAATAACTGATTTTCCAGAGTCTGCATCTTTAAGGAAAAGGAACTGTAACGTACAACTTGGTTGGACTCCAGGCACAAAAGGAAATGGGTTATAGCAGTTGTGACTGTGCGAAGCAGATGTTTTGGTTGGCCTGGCTATCAACCATCTGACTCATAATGAATTGTCAGTTCCAGTAAATTCCCAGTTTTCAATTACAGTAGGTAGGATACGAGAAAACAATGCTGGTTCGATGGTGTATTTAAAGTGGTTTTGATGATAATTTTCATAAACAACTCATACTACCTTTGTAAAAAGATTAAGTATTTTACAAAGGGGGAAGCTGTACATATTGAAGCATGCATTTTAATGTAAATTTAGATTAATACGAAGAAAAACTAACAAATGGTTGTTTAGATAGCACTGATACAATCAGAAGTAGGATTTGAAGTTTTACTTTGGAATCTTGTGACACCTGAAGTCTTTTCCTGAAGTATTTTTGGGAAAAAAAAAATTTCTAAATGCCTTCAGACTTCTATTTTCATCTGTTCTGTGCTACATTTGTATTTTCATATGGCCTCGTATTACTGAGTTTCAAAAATACACACTTAATGAACCTTTCATCTCCACTGGCTAAGTAGACGAAGGGTAAATTAGAATGAAATACTATGAGCTTTCTCTTTATGCTTTTCTTTGTGAAAAACTTTATTTATTCTTGAAAGCTGTTTCTGGAAGGTCTCTGCAATAGAAAAAAAAAGCCTGTGGGTTGAATCTTTAGGGCTTTTTTTTTATTTTGTTCCTTTCTCACCACATTGCTTTACTATGTATTTTTTGCATTTCCACAGCACTTTGGAGGTTTTGGTCAAGGATCCATCCACACTGTACAAAGTATTCTGTAAATATAGGAAACCCCTTGCAGTTCTTGAGAAAGAAGACTATTTATTTTCAGTGTTAAATGGTGTATCCATTTTTTTTTCCTGTTTGATTTGAATGGGCATTTTCTGAAATGAGGAAAAGATTATTTTTTTTTTAAAAGAAATACATGATAGCCAGATGGCAGAAAGACATCATCAAAATCTCTGTTGGATCTTTTATATTGCAGTGTGCTAGAGGTTTTTTTCCTACTATCAAGCATGAGACTGTTGTGGAAAAACTGATAGGTATGCATTATCACATGCCTAACTAATGATTTCAAACAGTTTTACAAACATGCAGTTTTTAAACCTCAAAATTCTTGTGGCTCAGGATGTCTTCTCCATTCAGTGGAAGTTCATTTTTATAATACCTTCTGTAGAATCTTGTGTGGGAAAAGTTCTGTGAGTATAAAATTGTATTTTAGCCTGGCAGTTCTAACCTTGGATGCTAATGTTTATAGAAAATTGCCATTTTTATTTTTTACAAAATCAGTTTTTCTTACGTATAATTTTTTTTTAATAAAATTCTTTAACATTGTGTTGTGAGTTAAATACACATTATGAGAAGGAACATGGCTACTTAAATATTTAAAAATGTGTTGTGACTTGAGTTCAACGGCCTTTTTTTTTTTCCTAAAAGGGAATAATATTGCCAAAGCAATTGGATGTCACTCTCTCTTTTGAAGCCAACTGAAAAACAAAATTAGAGGTGATTTTTTCTTTGCTGCTCTGTTTAAATCTGGCCTGTTCTTTGAGAAAAATATGCGTTTAGACGTAGGAAAGGGGGAGATGCTGCCAGGACACAGTTTGATAAGAAGGGTTAAAACAACCTTAGCCTGGACAAATTGATGTAATAGAAGGAAATGTTGTGGCCTAGTAATACAAGGATCCATCATCTCACCTAGACACTAACAGATTTGCAGAGATGACCAGAAGAGAGATCACTGAAGGAGTTAAGTTGTGACTGGCACAGACAACATCAAAAAAGTCTATTAGCTGAAAAAGCTTTCCACAGTTTATCTGTAAGACATGTGGTTTTGGTTTAGTTTTATAAATGGCAGTTGTGACAGACTTACTAGGGTTGAATGCAGTTCCACCAAGCAGATTCTTGCATGAATACAAGTAACAAAGTCTGAAACTAGTGAAGAGTATTGCGTTGGAAACAAGGGGACTTCGTTGTCTATCTCTGGCCACCTGAGCAATGAGGTTGAGCAACTTCATGGTGTTACTGTATTACATCTTTTTAAAACCTGCAGGAATGCTGATTTTTCGCATCATTTTTAAAGTTACAGTTTTCATTTCTTGGGTATGTGGGCCAAAAATATGCATCCATTTGAAAAGTGGTAGTTACAGAAGAATGCCAATTTCTGTACTCAAACTTGCTTTGGACAGTAGCTGTATGAACGTAATGCAGTGCTTTGCTGGCAGCAGTAGTTGCAGTAGTGTTTGTTGTGTGTTGGTTTTGTAAATGAGAAATATCACATCTTAGTTTATTGCTCTTACTGCACACATCAGCTTATAGCAGCTTAACATGCGAAGATGATATGATGATTTATGTAATTGGGTGGGTTTTTTCCCGTGGCATGGGTCTTAATGTTAAAGAAGCCACCAGTGAATGTAGAAAATACAACGTAATATTACTGTATGAGTTAATGGATTCTGTAGTGGTGTTCACCTAATCTGTTTTGGGGTTGGGTTTTTTTTCCCTTGTTTTGATTTTTTTTGATCAGTGAGATGGTATTATATATATACCATCAGTAAGATGGTATTCTAGAAACTGGTCTTATTCATGATGTCAGTCTGTGTATGCACATCAACTTAAGGGCTAATTCTAAGTGCAAGATGAAGTACATTTGGTTTTGTGCATGTCGCTTGTAAAATGCTTGTAGGTTCTATTCTGTAAAAACAAATTATTTGAAAAGAATTACAAACAAAAGAATATGGTCTCAGAAGAACTGTATACGTACATGAGTGAATGTATTAAGTACTTGTCATCCCTTGAAGAATGCCCATTAAAACAAAATCTTTTTAATCATTAGCATTACTGCTTAATCTGTCTTAATAGTTCTTTTCATTTGATTGACAATTAGCAAATTAATGGGAAAAAAACAGTTAATGCCATACTCAGCTTCAGGATTAAAAGCTATTACATCGTTACATTTTTTCCTTCATGATGGAAATATATGAAATACTGGGGAAAAGGCTGGTGGAGATGGCACTCCTGGTACTTTTTGTTGTAGTTTGTCTTGTTGAAACAGATTTTGTAATCTGTGCTGGTTTTTCTACTGTAGATGATGTACCACTTGGAAACATAACACTGAAGGGGACATTGTGGGTCATGAGATCCTGTCCGTTGCTGTTGCAGGCCACCGTGCCATATAATGCCGTCCATAAACTGATCATACCCCAGCAGAACAGCAGCTGGTATTTTCCCTGACCACTCATATGGAGTGTTATCCTGCAACTTCAGGTTAAAACCATGTTCCGATTTCCAGCCATAGTGTGCTCGTGACTGTTTATAGGCATTGCTAAGAGTACACTTTCCTTTCAGCTCTCAGAAGTGAGCTGCACACCAAGGCAGAATTTAAGAAAACACTGTCAGCTCTGTCTCATTTTTCATCTAAGACAATTAAGCTTTTTTAAGACCCATTCTTCCCTGCAGCTTATCACTAAGTTTCTTGGCATGTTGTGTTCTGCACGTAATAGCTGGTATGCAGCTAGTCTCTCTGGACATTAGCAGTTTCAGTCCTGCCAAAACTTCAAATGGCACGAGATTGTCTTCCTGAAACCACTCTGCAGTCAGCTTTTTGATTTTTTTCTTCCCTCTCCCCAGACAGGGCAGGATCTCCTAACAATGTCTAAGTGGTTTGCATGTTCCTTCCTCACAGCTGCTTGTGGGACAGAGCATACGAGGGCACACTGCACCATGCTGATCCTGCTTTGAGTACATATCTACTGGGTTATCTGTTTCCTCTCATATTTTTCCAAAATGGATAAAAACAAATGCATCTTGGCAAGTTGCTATGTACATACGCACAAACATGTGAAAGGACTTCTTTGTGAGCAGAAAGTGGCACCATGTTACTTGCTGTCGATGAAGATGACTGCGCCGCTAACTCATTGCTTTCTAACTCGAGGTCAAGAGCTTAAATGAATTTGTGTATAGCAGAAAAACACTTGTTCTTACTGCATGTGTTTTATGAATTGGAGAGATGTCAGGTCCTAACCAGAAACAGTTTGTTCTACCTGATCCCAAAACTGTAGCTGATTGTTCTGATATAAAGAAAGCCTCAACTGTGAATGCATAAAGATTGACTGTCATGCTATTTAGCATGGATTTTTTTTTTCTTACAGTAGTTTTTATAGAGTATGCAGTCTTTGCTGAAAGTAATGCATGGGTTTAATTTGCCTGAAATGGAGACAATGACTTCTAGATCTAAATTTCTGATCACAACAGCATTTTTCATCCACGAGAGAAGTAGGAATTGAGTACAGCAGAAATTTTGGACCATATACTACTTTGAGGAATAACAAATATAAAATATTTGGTCATAATTCAGCAATATTGTAACATCTAAAAAAATTCTTTGGCATTTGCATCTGATGTTAGTGTTACACCAAGAATTCTTAAAAATGAAATCTGCATCTTTACCGAAATATGTAGTTCAGCTAATTGAAGAGGAGCTACACTACTGTACGCTTGCTAACACAGTAATTTTATTTTGATGTGTTAAAGAAAATGAAACATGGCAGAATATCTTATAAGTACTAATATAGTAAGAAAGAATAAAATTACAACCTTTTTTTCAATGGTTACACTTTAGATTGCTCACTTCAGCATCTAAATAAATTGGTATTTGACTTATTAGTTGTTATGTGTAAGCTTATAAGCACTCAGTTTGTTATTTGCCATTTTATATTTATTATTTTTTATGCACAGGATGTGAATGAAGATCCTGGAGAAGATGTTGCACTCCTCTCTGTCAGTTTTGAGGATGCAGAGGCTACGCAGGTTTTTCCTAAGCTGTATCTCTCCCCGCGCATTGAACAGTGAGTGAGACAGGTTTTTTTCTTGAGTGTTATTCCTATTTAATCTCTAATTTCATTTTTTTCCTAATCTATGTAAGAAATGTTGGCTAGGTGATCACATCCTATTCCTTTAAATTGCTTAAAGTCATAATGATTACTGCACATGTGTGCATGGTAAAGAAGGACAGATCTTTCAGCTTAGTTCTGTATCTATGGCTGGAGCACATATGGATGATGAAAAGTTATTACTGGCCACATGTGATATGTAGCATATTAATCTATGAAAACTATGCTCTGTTTTCCTGTAGCAGTATATTTTGAGTGCCTCCTACAATGTAGCATGCTGATAACTTTTTAGGGGGGAGTCTTTAATTTTATTTTCTTTTGGGAAGGTAAGTTTGGTGTATAAACATAACATATTTGAATAAAGTATTGTTGTAGAAGCTAAAGGGCCTTATTCACTATGATTTAAGAATTTGCAGCTTTAGTAAGGTATTTTTTTCAGGAGGATATCTGAATATTTAATTTTAAGATAGTTGATACTGATCTGTTTACCACTTGGCAAACAGATTTGCTGAGAAACTAATTTTTACTCCGAAAGTGTAAGGGTGAGGATTAGAAATCAGTCTGCTTTCATTAAATTTCTCATCTTCCATTTCTGGAATTGAGCGTGTCTTAATGCTCCTCCTTCCCTTCAGTATCTCAATCTCATACTATCTGCTTCAGAAAAGTAACTACATGAGACTGTTCAGGTATACAACAGTCAAGCTGATCGAAGAATGCTTCAGTGATGCTTTGTTTTTGTGGTTAATACTGCAGTGACTTTCCTCTGACTGGGTAGAGGAGCAAAGATGGGAAGTACTGACTAGCACGGTTTTAGAATAACTCAGTGATAAAGTTTGTGTGAGCCAAGGAACATGGTATCCTGACATTTTGCTCAAAAGGGCATTAGTCTGGATAAGCTGTTGGATGCGAATTCTAAAAACAAAAATCAAGATTTGATTTAGATAAAGGCGTAAGACTTCCCAGATATTTTATTTAAGAAAATGTAGGTTACGCATGCACATACAAATACACACACACAAAAATAATATATTTAACAGCTTTCACATTTTTGTACTTTTTATCAATTCGCTACCTTTTGTCAGCATTAGTTGAGGAAATAATTGTAGTCAAATATGTAATTATGCTTCCATGTTCCAAAGGATTCTTCTGCCCAGCTGCTGTTAAAAGCAAATGGGCTGTCACTAGGTTCCATTGTGTTTTCAACTCCTGTCACGTGTTGGTTCTTAAGTGTATTTCAGGCCACCCAGGTATGTCTAAATGACCTGTGTGCTAATGAGTACGTTGCTTATTTTCCCACTTTAAGTAGTATCTTTAGAAAGATGTTAACCTCTCGATACCAAGCAGAACAGCAATACAAAGGCATACTTTGTCTTCCTAAAAATACTGCATTTTCTGTCAGTGCCCTAACGAATATCTGATTTTAGAGGTGTGATGTCGAGCAATATAACAGAGAGATTATTTGGGTGTTGTTACTACGTATCTGACATGTCTGACATATTTATGGCTTTGTCATTTACAGGTTATGTAGTCATGTTAAAATCATGCCAGTAAACCCTGGAGTTCCATGCCACACCTTAGCATGTACCTTAGCGTATCAGCGTTGAGATACTTCACTCATCTAACTTCGTCTGTCCTCGGGCATTTGTAAGGTGTTCATCACAGTGTCTAGATAGTGGTGACCCGTAATAGCAGAGCTGCTTGTGAGCTGTTGCGCCTTCCTTTATTCTACTGGCTGCTTTTTATGTGTCATGAAAAATTGTATGGGTATGTTTTCAGTATTTGCTTGATTGCGCTTTAATACCAAAGATATATTTGCCTCTTGTGCTTTCCCAAAACCAATCTCTGCTCTGTTTAACAGAGGCTGACAGTCTAGATATTTAACTTTCCAGTGTTTGGGAACTGAAGCAACAGTGTGTACTTCTTTATACTTTTTGCCAAAAGTACAAAAAGCCTCGAGAAGCCCTGAGGATTAGTTTAATGACTTGAGGCCTTGGCATGTTACATTTAAATTGTGTTCTGCTTATAAAAGTTCTTTCCTGCTGCTAACAGTAATTGCATCTACAAAAGCCGTGTAAGCAAATTACCAGTGTATTTTTTTATGCAGCAGATTTTGAGGTGGAGTAAGTAGTAGTTGACAGTTTCCAACATAACATTCCCAAGTACTCAGCAAAACAGGAAAAATACTGAATTCCCACAATTATTTTGCTAATAGTAACTCTGTTCACCTTAGGAACAACGAGCAAACAGGAATAGAATTTTCCTGATGTATGAAAAAACATTTTCACATAGAAATATTTCAGCTTTGTAGAGAAAGAAGAGCAAAGGGCCTGTTTGTGTAACGTGAATTATCTCCTGCTTTCCCTAGAGGTTTCATTGCTTTTGTGCTCTACAAGATAAACATGCATTCCCACATGAAATTTTTTTAAAATTATACATACCCACACATCTTGTCAGCAAATTTGAGCCTTAGAAATACGGATTTAGTGCATTTCCTTGGAGGGGTTATTCTAAAGCACTTTTGCCCTATTTTTAGATGGGTGGTAAACACAATACTGGTAAGACTTTGACTGTTCTTTGTCATAGACTCTTGAAGGGATTTGCGGAACAAGGGGAATGCCCACTTTTTATGGTTTGAGGCTAAGACACGAGTAGATCGGGTGGCTTGAAAAAACGTCACATATTAAAGCAGGAGGTAAAAATGCGGTAGAGAAGTACTGTGACTGATTAAAGTCAATGTTGGTGCTCCATTGACCTGTGTGGTGTGGTGTCTGGCTGCCAGAGTCAAGTCCAGTTCTTGCAGTGTAAAAATAACCCCATACTTTGGGATAGAAGGCATTTGTGTTAGTTTATAAAAATCTCAGCAATAATTAATCATCACTATACCTGGTTTAGTTCTTTCATTAAATCTTGTTGATTTAAAACCATTCCATTACATACAAAGTGTTCAAAACACATTAACAGCTTTTTATAGTTAATGTTTCCTTAATTTGAAATCAATCCCTTAAAAAAGCTTTCATTATATAATACTAAGAATTCTCTTTATTCTTTATTGCACTGCAGCAATAAGCAGATAGATGCCAATAAAGTTGCTTTTAATGATTTCAAAAATTAGATTAAGTTAAAATGAAACGTGGGATATTGATGTTATGTGTTTTGTTTAAAAACTACCATCATAACTGTAGTATTGTAAAAATAAGTTTGTGCACGCTTCTGAAGGAAGTGGTAAGCTTGGGGAAACCCCACAGACTGACCACCCAACTGGAGAGGATGGTGCTGGTCAGCATCTGTGAGTCCGTGTCCCCAGCTCATCCTGCTCCTCCTCCCACCTCGGGGCGTGGGACTGGCCGCAGGATGCTCTTCATCCCTGCTGATGGCTGCTGTGCTTTGGGGAGAGGGTCAGAGAGCTGAGCAGTGGCAGTACCTGAGGCCCCCTGCTTGCACATCCACCTGACCTCCTCCTGCTCCTAGGTGGGCCCAGATGTACTCTGAGGCTGCTTCTGCATTTCTCTGCACAACGGGGAGCCGCTGGGATATTTACCCTTTGTGACTCCGTTGCATTTCCACGCATTATTCATAATGTCTCTGAGGCTGTTGGTAGAAAGCATCTTGCTTGCTTAAAAAAATCTTTCTAGTGAAAATATCCTAGATACTCATATGGAAAGAAAATTTGTAATGAAAGTATCCATTATATCTTTGGTTTCCATTTATTAAAAGTCACTAGACTAAATCCAAGGAATCAGTGCGAGACTGAACACCTAATTTCGATATTAATGCTTCAAATGTGTGTCAGCATACAGCACATGAAAGTATGTAATTTTTTTCCTTCATGAGTTGTCCATGCTAAAGAAAATATAAATGGGTTTATCTTGATTCACGTTTTCAGAAAAAAAGATATGAGGGTAGAAACACTGTTGCTCAGTGAATGCTGTGTTCCCTGGATTCACAGAAATAATCCTGCAATAAACTGTTGTCCTGGAAGGCTTTTCTCTGATAAATACATGGACGTGAATATGCTAAGAAAACCAGCTGTCAGTTGAACTTGTTTTGCTTAAATGGGTCGGGCTCCATGCTGTGGGAACTGACATGGTCGTTTTTTACTGGTCTGGGAGCTATGCCAGAGGGTTCTTCGTGACTGAGGGTGGTATGCAGAGTTCGGTGACTGCATTTAACCTTCTCGTACGGGCACAGGAGAATAACAAGAACCTGGTCTGAACTCTTAGACTTTGAATGTTTCTGTATGTTTTTCACTGATGGGAAAAAAAAAAAAAAAAAAGAAGAGAAAGTGAAACAAGTGTATTTGTTTTAAGGTGTTTCCTATCTTTTACCTGTCCTTTCTCCTGGGAGTTGGAAAACCGTAGAATATTACCCATTTTCTGCCGGGTACCACCTCTCACTATGTTTGAGATGCAGGGATGCTGTGAAGAGCTTCGGCGTTAAAGTTGGTATGCCACACTGCTGAGTGCACATCACTGGTTGAAACCTACTGTTTCAGGATGATTATGAATACGCAGTCTCTAAATGAGTGGTCATGTTTAGGTCTTTTTATATGTTTGTCTTTGTAGAAGACAGAAGTAAGAAGGTCTTGTATTTGGCGTATTAAAAAGTGCTTATTCGTCTGAGATGATGATTTCAGCAGAATTGTAACTAGAAAGCCAAGACAGTCCATGACTTCTTCAAATCCCAGACCATCTTTGCAGACACGGGAAGCAGGAATGACTGTTGCTTTGCAGGGCTTTCTTTTCCATCAGGCCTCATTTGGTCATGCCTCTACGCAATGCCTGGCCAGCGAGTCAGTGATGTCCCCTGCCTGCTGTATGTGCCATGTCCCCATCATCCAAATCTTCTGAAACTGGAGCTAGTAACGTAACCTGATTTTCAGTCTAGCTCTGCTTTGCAACTCTTCCTCTGTCCTAAAAATAATCTGGTTTGCTGCCACCTTTTCATGGCCCGTTGACAGCTCCAGAAGAGATCAGGGTAGACTGGGACTGACAGTCAAAACAGACGGACTTGTACTTCTGTCCTGGGTGTCCAACTGTACTGGCTGCTTTTCTTTCTGAAGCTGATACAGAACAATTACTGAAAATTGTTGCAGAAGAACGAAGATTATGTGTCCATCATCTAAATGGTGCTTTAGTGCTCGGTATGTTAAAGCTGTCCTTACATCGTTCAGTTAGTGAGATTTTTAAGATCGTTTTCTTTCAGTTAAGAGACTAAGCAATTAGACCTAATCATTGAGGTATGAAATACTTGAGGCAGTTCTGTGGGACTGATTATGTTGCTAGGTAATGAGGTACCACTTTTTCTGAATGGGAGACAAGGGGCAGTTGTTTATCTGACATATGCTTTGTGGCGATCCAGAGCTCAGCGTTGCCTCAAGTCTCAGAGCAAAACTTAGTTGGGAAGGGTTTGCATTTTCCTGGGGGTTTTGTCAGGTTTCTCTCAGAGTGTCAGCCTGTATGCCTAAGGTTCTGTAACCTGATGGTGTAAGGAGTATTTTTATATGATGTATGAAGTGCTTTACCCCTTAAAGGATTTTCTTGTATAGTAGAAAAATAAGTATAGAAAACTGAATTAATAAGAAATTAGAATAGAAAACGGAAACGTGATTCAAGACAGTCATCTCCAATTCCCTCTACATACTTCTGACTAGAGTGGAATGGTCTACAGACACATTTGTCTCCTTTAGATACAAATCTTTCCATTAAGGTGTTGCCCTTTTTTCACTTGTGTACATATAGTTTATTTCAGGCTACCCTAATTAAACATACAAATCTGCTTCATGTTATGTTGTCCTATGCTATGGGTATACCGTGTTTCATTGTAATAATCCCTGTTTCAACACAGGCTTTTCTAAGTACCTGTGTAAAGCTGTAGTCCTCTAAAATAGCCTCTTCAGCATTTTTACTGTGGTGTTACTGCTTCTAGGTGTGTTTAGTCTCCTACAAAGAGCGATAATGAAGGAAAAAGGGAAGAAAGTAATTTTTCTTTGAGACATGAGACAGTATTATTCAAAAAGGTGTTCTTGTTTCCTGACTGTTGCCTATATGTTTAGACTTGTATCTTTGTACAGTGAGATTGTGAGAAGGACTTTAATTAGTCAAAACTAATTCTGTCAATGACTTTGAAAATTACTGCCATGTCAGTTACTGGCTAGGCCAGTAGTTAGTACTTTTGAAATCTTCCTCTGTATGTGCAATAGGGATTTTCTTTTTTAATTATTTGCTTAGATTGTGTTTACTTCGCTACTGAAATTCATTATAATTCTACAAAAACTCTTACTTTTCTTTTTGTACATCAAATGTTTCTGGCTTTTCTGTAGCCTGTGTCGTTCTTATGGTCTGGGGAGTTGGAGGGTATTTTTATTGTCATTCTGATGTCCCTGGTGCGGTACTGAAATGCCTTTCTCGGATACTTCCCAAGACATTAGAGCACACAGCAGATTTCATCGTCCTTTCCTCAAATATTTTTGGAGGAGACTCTGAATCAATCCATGTTAATGCTGAATTGTCTGTCACAGGTGGAAGGATTTTTTTCATACCTAAAAATTAGTAAGGTTTTTATGTAGGACTTTTTGTTCTAATGAACTGTGTGGGCCAACTGTAGGGCCAGCTTGAACTCCTTGAAATGTTTTCCATAAAATTAGTTCGGCTGACCAGAGAAACTTGAAACAAATGTCATCTTTTTTTATTCTGTGGCTTGTGATAGGGTAGTAGTGGAGCAAGTAGGAGGATCTGGTAACTGGGGTTAAACGTTAACCTAAAAAATTCATAACTAGGTATTTCTTGAAAATGCATTGCAAAGATCAGGTCCTACCTGAATTGTAAAATTTATACGTAGGGAAACTTAACTTGGATTTTGTCTAGGGCTACGTTAATTGTGGTTTGATGGATAATGTGCTGTTGTTAAATACTTCTTTAAAAAACAACAACAATTAAATACAGAGTTGCTGGGAAATCACAACTGAAGCAGTAGTTTCTCTGTTGTTAAACATGCTTAATTCCACAGACTGTCTCTTTGGAATGAATAGCTTTTGCAGAAGAAAAGTGCTTCAAAGTTACTGACTGCATCAAATTTAAAAATTATCTGACAAGTCTGAGACTTCTGCTAATTTATCCTTAAATATAATCAGATGAGCAGGTCATGGAGAGGTTTTTTTTAAGCTCAAAGTTGAGCTTTAGCTGTTCATCTGTATCCATTCTAACTGGGTATTAATTACCAAAACTGACAAACAGTAGTTACAGTGAGTTAATTAGAATCTGTCTTGGCAGCAAATGCAGTCAGTATAGAAAGGCACATTTACTCAACAGTTATGAAAACTCAAATTTCCTAGAGTATCTTTGAACCTGCTTTTGTTGCCGCGTGGGTATTCTTCCCAGTTCTTGACGTAAATCCAAACCCACCACTACAGAAAGTGATATAATCTTTTAACAGAGTACACTTTACTGAAGCTGATTTTTGCATATTTGGGACCTGCAGCTTGCTTGTTGAATATGGTGACCAAGTCAGTTGTTTGCAGAGAACTTCGCTCTAACTGTGATCTGCACATTATAGTGTTCTGTCTTCAGACTTTTCCGATTTTATTATTTAAAACAGTTAGCAAAAAGTCAGCTACTATTTAATGCTTGCTTCCTTCCAGGTGGTCACGTGCACTAGGTACTGATCTCTGACAACTTGGAAGTGAAAAATTAAGGATTTTTAGATAAAACCTGTAAAAAATGTGAATCGCAGAATGAAGTTGGCTGTGAGACACTTCAGTATTGATTGCCTGTGTCGGCATCTTACCCTCCCAGTTGGGGAGAGCTGGCAGTACCCACTGGGAACCAAGCTCCTGTTGCTGGTGTTTCGGCAGGGAATAGGGTGGCACGGGGGGGTGTGGTTTGAGGAGGATGGCAGAGGAACAGCCCTGCAGGGAATCCAAAAGGCAGGAGGGAGACTGGAAGTGGAGGGATCTTGGCCCTGTTGACTGTGTGATCAAAAGAAAGGATTGAAGTGCATCCTTCGAGATTACTGGGAGGGCCTGTTCCCCTGCCGACCTGCCTTTTTCCCCGTAAGCTTCCTGACTCCACAGTAGTACTAGGTAGCACCTCTCAGTTTTCTTGATTTTCTGCCTCCCTCTTTCCTGCCAATAATCAGTGGCATTTTAAATTTAATGTCTTCTTGAAAGGAGCTTTAATATCTTCTTAATTATCCGTTGTAGGAAGATGCCATTTCCCCAAAATAAATTGTGGCTGATATTTGCAACATGACTACTTGGTTTCTAGGGGTTTCCTTTTCCCTAATTATTGTCAAGAATGTGATTCATTGTATTGCTGATTTCATTTAAGGCACATGAGGCAGTCGCAGTCTGTCCCACTACTTAACTAGATGAGCTACTCAGCTCATGAATGTTAGCTGAAACCCCCTTCCCTTTCAGCACTTGCACGTTGGACCTGCCTGGAGAATATGTATGAGAGACACATTCTCAAATATGAGACTTCTTGTTGAATAATTTTTTCCTAGATAACAGATTCTCCTTCAGAAATATTGAGAACTTCTCTCCTAGAGGCTTTCATAACAGATTCTCCTTCAGAAATATTGAGAACTTCTTTCCTAGAGGCTTTCCTCTGGAGAATCACCTTAACAAATCACAAGGATTTGTTGAATTGTAAACTCAACACAGTCATATATACTAAATATATATACTAAATATATGTATATACATATATACTAAACTTCAGCTTTCTTTAAATGAAAGTTGAGATTATAGGCAACTTAGAAAAGTCATTCTTTAAATGGAACAGAGTTGCTGTATTTTGTAGGTTTGCTTTTTGAAACACATGAACTCTGTAGAAAGCAAAAACACCCAAACCCATAATTGTGCAGAGCAGGGCTTCATGTGAGTCCTGTATATTTTGCATCTTTCATTCCTCTACAGCCAGCACTTCTTGAGGACTAGCAGGACCTGATAAATCGACAACATGGAAGAAGCACACAGAGGTAGTTAGAGTTGGCCTATGGGCCACCTTACATCCAAGGAATTGCATACTCCTTTTGTGTTTAAAGAAGCTTTTTTTTAAAAATCAGGAAGAAATATACTTGTCCCTGTTGTCCTCTTTTGTACCTCAAATGACTGTTGCTGCTCCCTGCCTCCTTTCATTGCAAATCAGTGGATTCTTCTGCTGTCCTTGAGTTGTCCCAGGCCCACCTCTGAGATTTGCAGTCTGGTCAAATTCAAAACTGGTGTCAGGAGAAGACCTGGATATTCAGCATCCTACTTCCCACCCCAATTTTCAATGGAAGAAACCCTGAGCACTTGGATAGGGAGGAACTTATGTGCTCCAACGGGTCTTTGATCTGGATGATTAAGAGCCAGAACTCTGGTGTACACTGTGAAGCACACCTGCCTTGCATGATTTCAGTTTTTTGGGTTTGTGGGGTTTTTTTTTTGTACAGTCATTGATATATCTAGCTAAGAAAATTTGGAAATGATTATTTAAGACATTTATCAAACATGACTTGCTGTAGCAGTGTTTTGAAATCCTTTCATTTCAGTGGGTTTATAAACCATTCCTGTCTTTCAAGATTTCTACAAACCCTGTAGCCAGTGTGTTAATGGAAAAAAAAATCAGCACTTTCTAATGTATGATTTGGAAAACATACATGTGTGTCAACAAATAATATTACAGAATTTAAATCACAGATCTCACATGTGATATTTAATATGCGCATGCAATATGCGTTAAACATCCCGTGGAGGAAGACAAGTTAAATCTGGCAAGAACTGAAACTTTAGAATACAAAAATGTAGATTCTTTTACATTGGATTTTAAAACTAAATTCTTTGAGCTGGTTTCTGGTCAGGGGCGCTGAAAATACCTGAGGAGGAAACTTCAGCTATTTAATAGTTTCAGTGGACAACACTCTGTTAGTACCAAAGCTGCAGACACCACAGTGCAGTGGAAAAACCTGTACAAATAGAGCGAAACAATTCTGCTTGCAGATATTTGCTGTTGAAGCCAATAAAAGGGCTGTGCTCTTCTGTGTGGTTTAGTGATGTCAAGCACTACTTGCTGGAGGCAGCTGTGCTACTGCAATGCTTTCCTGACCTTAAATAGCCTATATACTGGGTAATGCAAGCGTTCAAATATAAATACAGGGCACATAAGGACAGAAGGAGGCCAGAAAAGCCATCTAGGCCCCTTCCCTCCCCTGAATTAGTCAGTGTCTTCCTCAGTATTCTTCTCTTCTGGTATTTGTCCAAGATATTTACAAAACCATTTAGACTAATTGTTCCCTTGTGTTCCTTCAGTACTGTTTATTCCATATGTTAAGTACTGCGTGCAAAGCAGTTCGGCTCTTCAGAGTGGCTGCTGCTTGCTTTCCTTTCCTTTTCCTTTCTTCGTGCTTGCCTTTGAAAGTAACCCAAACAGCTGTGCAACCTCTGTCTGTCCTGGGAGGTTACGCGTACCTCCGCAGCAGCAGCCCGCTGCTCTTCTCTAGCCTTTCTCTCCAGGGCAAGTAGGACTTTCTGGGACATTTTGTGGAGGTAGTTCCTTCAGGTCATGTTTTTGGTCGACTTCCCAGATATTTTGGCATTTTTTTCCCTTTTACTCGGTAATGATAAGACGGTTAGATGGCACGTCTGTGTAATTACATAGTGATCTTCTTAATTTGTTCCATTGCTCAAAGATTGTCTGTGTTTCTTTTGTAGCTGTAGTGAGGACTGTGTAACTCGCTTCCTACCATCTCAAATCCTGTTGTTTTCAGTTGGTACTCTTGTTTTTGTTCACTTACCTGCCACTTAAGTTTCTTTTACTGCCACCTTCTTTTTTTTTTTTTTTCTTTGAGTTCCATCTGTATTTTCTGGTTTCTTTTTTGGCTGTTTCTTTTTAGCTCTGCACACATCTCTGAAAATGTGTATGATTTTCAAGAAGTGAGCCTCTGTTTTTTTTGCAAGTCAGGTAGCAGTTTTTCCTGCAGTTGACGTACATAGAAAAACTTAGGAGAGCTGAACGGTGAATGTACCATCATGACAAAGGAAGTCTAGTTGAATGTTTAGGCACTGTTTGATCAATGAAAATCTAACGGTCCTGTTAACTGTCTGATACACGGAATCAGTGCACATCCAGAACAGTCATTTAGCATTGTCTACGATTTCAGTGCCTTTGTTCTCTTTATTTTAAAACATTTTAACATTAACATTTTAATAACACTTAAAAATGTTTTTTCACGTTTCCTTTAACATTATTTGTCTTTACAATTAATTGCTTCCATTTATAAAAGGAGCAAAAACTTCAGGATTTTTATGCAACAGTGAAAGCAGAAAAATTTTGTTATATTGTATTTGCAAAGCTTGGATTACATAGAATCAAACAACCTTTTGTACCCTGCATGACAGTATTGTATTTACAGTACGTGCCTCAGCAGTAACAAGGCTCGGTATTTCTCAGTACTGTGAATTTCTTTACTGATTTTGTTTTTCTAGTATTACATTAAAATTTTGGAGGTCATGTCAATTTATGAAATACATGAAGTTCCTTAACCTAAGATAGCTAGCGTGGTTTTGTGGAATAATCATTTGCAACTAAAAAGTGACATTTCAAATCAGAGCCGTAGAGCACTTTGTTGGAAAGGAACTCTGAATCATCCAGCCCAGCTTCCTGCTTGGCACGGGACTACCACCAGCAGTAGCTCAGGTTTTGTGCAGTGGGGCCTTTGTCTGGCCACATCTTGAGTGCTTCCCACGGTGGAGATACTACAGCCTGCCTGAGGAAATGGTCTGCTGCTCTGCTACCCTCCTCAGGGGAGAAGTTCCTCCAAAAGTCTGGTCTGAGCATCCCAAGGTCTTGAGATCTGTGCAGTTTGTGGTAGCACTATTATACAATGCCATTAACGGTATGCCATTTCACAGAATCACAGAATCACAGAATAGTAGGGGTTGGAAGGGACCTCTGTGGGTCATCTAGTCAAACCCCCCTGCCGAAGCAGGGTCACCTACAGCAGGCTGCACAGGACCTTGTCCAGG